>Ga0207652_10000043_pt1 | contig 128581 bp, 77 predicted proteins | sample KBSC63BmetaG_FD_184334 | JGI IMG/M metagenome (GOLD analysis project Ga0207652, IMG submission 184334) | Corn rhizosphere microbial communities from Kellogg Biological Station, Michigan, USA - KBS C6-3B metaG (SPAdes) (version 2) | ecosystem: Host-associated > Plants > Roots > Rhizosphere ...
TCGGATAAACTTACAGGATCATTCGGTCCATACCAGCGCATGGTTTGTTCCATCAGCGCATATTTCTCTTCATTCACGATTTAATAATTTTTTACAGTAAAGGACAAATATGTCGAATTTTAAAATGATCAGACACTTGTTGTACTGCCAAGACAGCATGTACCGGTTTGGCACCGGCCTACAAACAAATGAAGATCCTTGTCATTATTCTCCTAAACAAATGTTTTAAAGTTCGTCAATATTTAACTTGATTATTTTAATTGAAAGGCAACTACTTTTTTTGCATTGAAAGTAGGCACATATAAAATTTTTTTAGCCTGGTCGAAAGAAATGTCGGCAGTGTTCATTTTTTCTCTGTGTGAATCAAGCAAAGTTTCAATATGGCCTGATGCAGTAACATAAAAAATGTAGCCGCTCCATCCTGTGAGAATAAAGTCGCCGTTACCCACAGCCACCAGTCCATCTATGCCTTGGGGCATCTCGGCAATTTTTGTTATGTTTTTATTTTTATCTGCTTTTATAAAATGTTTCCCCTCACCAATATAGAGATCCTCACCAATTGCCTTTAGCCCATTTACACCTTTCATGTTGGCCAAATAAATGGTGGGAATGTTTTTTTCTATCCTCCATATTTTTGCCTGTCTTGAATCTGACACATAAACAATGCCTTTGTTGTCAACGGTTATATCGTTCAATCCGTTTGCATTTTCAATCGGGATTTTCTTTATTACTTTTCCTTCTTTAATATCAATTACCACCACTACTGAATTATCTGCAGCATACATAATGTTTCCAAATCTTCCAAGCCCCTTTGGCGCATTTAATCCTGTAATCCAGGTGGAATCAAAATCTTTCCCATTCATGCCCAGTTTCCCAACTCCTCCTATTCCATCAGAAACCCAGCCTCCGCCATTGATCAGCGAAACATACAAAATATGATTTGCAAAATCGGGCAATATGGATTCGGGAATGGGAATGATTGTATCGGTTTCCCAAATTTTTTCCAATGAATGAGTTTGAGCTTTAGCTGTAATGGCGGCTGCCAGAAGAAGCACAAAGATAATTTTCTTCATAACCTTATTTTTAGATGTTCAATAATTTTTTTTAGTCTACAAATTTTTCCCTTTGAAAATTAATTTTCCATATCAAGTTTTAAAATAAATAAAGCAAATTTTTGCAGGCAAGCCGGATTTGGCAGATTATTTAATTATTTTGTTGGATTTAAAGCGGAACTTATGCAAAGAGAGGCATTTAAAAAGATAATTCTATTTGAATTTTGGCTATGTAATAAACAATTTTAGCAAGAATGTAATTTAAAGCTTTCTTCAATTTTTTAAAAGTTTGGAAGGACAATGCTAATATAGTTGAATGGAAAGACAATGGTGTAGAGTTTAAGCCGGCTATTTCAATCTTAATTTGTGCGGTTAATGACGGAAACGGATATTGCCCAATTATTAGAGTTTGTCTTATGAAGAATAATCGAAACTACAGATTGCCTATTATTTTGGTAACCTCATTGTTTTTTTTGTGGGGGCTTGCTTACGGGCTTCTGGATGTATTGAATAAACATTTTCAGGAAACGCTGAGTATTACTAAACTGCGATCCACGCTGCTACAGGCTGCTTATTTTGGTGCTTATTTTTTAGTTGCTTTGCCTGCTGGTTATTTCATGCAGCGAGTAGGCTACAGAAAAGGGATTATTACCGGCTTGTTGTTATATGCTGCGGGCGCTTTGCTTTTTTATCCCTCATCACAAAACGCAAGCTTTCCTTTTTTTCTACTGGCTTTATTTATCCTGGCCTGCGGGTTAGCCTTTCTGGAAACCGCTGCCAACCCATATATTACAGTGCTTGGTAAGCCGGAAACTTCAGAGTTTCGGTTGAATCTTGCGCAAAGCTTTAATGGAGTCGGATCTTTTTTGGGGCCTATTATAGGTGGCGCGTTATTTTTCGGAGACAAGCCTGTTACAGGCGGCTCATCACAATTAGACTCTGTGAAATATGTTTATCTCGCCATTGCGATTGTGGTATTATTGGTGGCGCTTTTGTTTTTTAAAACCCCCATGCCTGAAGTGAAAGAAGAAGAACTGGTGGTGGATGTGAAAGGTCATTCGGGTAAAAAATTATTTGGGCATGCACATTTTATTTGGGCAATAGTTGCACAGTTTTTTTATGTAGCCGCTCAGGTTGGCATAGCCGCATTGTTTATTAATTATTGTACAGAAAAAAACGTGGGGATCGATAATACTCGCGCCGCTTTTTTACTTTCCGGGAGCATGGTATTATTTACCGCAGGAAGATTTGCAGGAACTGCGTTGATGAAAGTAATCGCGCCGCATAAATTACTGGCATTGTATGCGCTTATAAATATAGGTTTGTGTTGTATAGTTGTTACAGTGCCGGGTATGGTATCCGTTTATTCTTTAATGGCTATTTTCTTTTTTGAATCTATTATGTTTCCAACCATTTTTGCTTTAGGCATCAAAAATCTTGGAATTTATACAAAGAAAGGTGCTTCATACATTATCATGTCAGTTGTTGGCGGCGCTTTGGTACCGCTGGTTATGGGTGCGCTGGCTCAATCCCATTCCACACCTTTTTCATATATAGTTCCTTTAATCTGTTTTGTATTTGTGTTTGCATTTGCTGTGTATGGTTATAAAATAAAAGCCCGTTCATGAAAAGATATACGCTGGCATTGGATCTTAAAAACGATGCTGAATTGATTCAACAATATGAAGAGATTCATAAAGAAGTATGGCCTGAAATAATAAGTTCCATAAAAAAATCAGGGATAGAAAATATGGAAATCTATCGTTATGAAACCCGCTTGTTTATGATATTGGATGTGAGCGATAATTTTAGTTTTGAAAAGAAAAATGAATTAGATAAACAAAATGAGATAGTGCAGCAATGGGAAAAGCTGATGTGGAGATACCAGGAACCTCTGCCTGGAAGTGCAGAAGGTGAAAAATGGAAACTGATGAATACAATTTTTGAGCTAAAAAATTTTTAATCGTTATGATGGCAGAAGCTACAGCAACACCCTATTTAAAAATTCATCCCGATGATAACGTGTTGGTGGCATTGCAGGATATTCCTGCGGGAACCACTTTTTCGTTAGAACAAAACCAGATAATACTGCAACACTATGTCGCGGCAAAACATAAATTTTTTCTGAACGACATGCAGGAAGGCGAAAATGTAATCATGTATGGCAAGCTGGTAGGTAAGGTGCAATGTGCACTTATAAAAGGAGAAATAATGACAACCGCAAATACCAAACATGCGGCAAGTCCATATTCTTATAAAGGGTTTGTACATACCTGGCAAAAACCAGATGTTTCTCATTTTATCAATCGCACTTTTAATGGTTATAAGCGTAGTGATGGAAGGGTAGGCACTGCCAATTACTGGTTATTTATTCCGATGGTATTTTGCGAAAACAGAAATTTGGATGTCATCAGGGAGGCCCTGCAGAAAGAATTAGGATATGCGCATTCAAATAAATACAATGAATTTACAAGGCAATTATTAGATGCTTACCAGCAGGGTGAAAACCTTTTCGATATTGATGTAAGCACTTCTTCTATTATTAAAAATCGTTTCTTTAAAAATGTCGATGGTATAAAATTTCTAAACCATCCTGGCGGGTGCGGGGGCACCCGCCAGGATGCGGCCACATTGAGTTCGCTCCTTGCTGCTTATGCGGATCATCCGAATGTGGGCGGGGTTACTGTTCTAAGTTTAGGGTGTCAGCATTTACAGGTAAAGTACTTTTTAGACGAAATGAAAAAGCGTAATCCTTCCTTTGGCAGACCCATGTATGTTTTTGAACAACAAAAGTCGCAGAGTGAAGAGCAAATGATTTGTGATGCCATCAGAAAAACTTTTATAGGACTCACAGAAATAAATAAAATAGAAAGAGAGCCTTCGCCTTTAAGTGCATTGGCTGTAGGTGTGAAATGCGGTGGCAGCGATGGGTTTAGTGGTATTTCTGCCAATCCTTCTGTAGGCTATGCTTCGGACCTTTTGGTCGCCCTTGGCGGTAAGGTGTTGCTTGCTGAATTTCCTGAATTATGCGGTGCCGAACAGGATATACTTGATCGGTGTGTGGATGGTGGTATTGCAAAAAAGTTTGTTGACCTGATGGAATCCTATAATAATCTGGCAAAAAAAGTTGGCTCCGGTTTTCACATGAACCCTTCTCCCGGAAATATCAAAGATGGGCTGATAACGGATGCCATGAAATCAGCAGGCGCGGCAAAGAAAGGTGGCACGTCCCCGATTACCGGAGTACTCGATTATACGGAGCCAGCGGTAAAAAGCGGGTTGAATTTAGTATGTACACCGGGTAATGATGTAGAAGCCACCACCGGACAAACTGCATCCGGTGCTACTTTGATCTTGTTTACTACGGGCCTGGGAACCCCTACGGGTAACCCGTTGGCACAAACGATAAAAATTTCCACGAACTCTAAACTCGCAAAAAAAATGAACGATATTATTGACATTGATACCGGAAGTATTATCAGCGGTCAGAAAACGATCCGGCAAATGGGTGAAGAAATATTGGAATATTGTATTAAAACAGCAAGTGGTGAAGTAATTCCTAAAGCTGTTTTATTAGCGCAGGATGATTTTATTCCATGGAAACGTGGCGTGTCACTCTGAGTTAATTAAATTAATAAATTGCACAAAAAATTATGTTTCGTTTAAATGAAAAAATAGCTGTTGTTACCGGCGGTGGAAGTGGAATTGGGAAAGCGGTAGCCTTATTATTTGCAAAACAAGGTGCCGAGGTGCATATTATAGACCGAAATGAAGAGGCCTGTGATGCTGCCATTAAAGAAATACAACAGGCTGATGGAAAAGCGTTTAAGCATGCCTGTGATGTTACCATTCAGCAGCAGGTAAAAAATGTTTTTAATGAAATTGGTAAGGTTGATATTGTGGTAAACAGTGCTGGGATATCGTATATTGGGAATCTGGAAAGTACCTCAGAAAGTGACTTCGACAGGGTATTTAGTGTAAATGTGAAAGGGGTATATAATTGTATGCAGGCGGCGGTTTCCATTATGCAGAAAAATAAAAGCGGTGTTATTGTGAACCTGGCCTCTATTGCAAATAATATAGGCCTTCAGGACCGTTTTGCTTACTCCATGAGCAAAGGTGCTGTATATGCTATGACACTTTCAGTTGCCAGGGATTATATTGATAAAGGCATCCGGTGTAATTGTATTTCACCTGCCAGAGTGCATACTCCGTTTGTGGATGATTTTATTAAAAGAAATTACCCCGGCAGGGAAGATGAAATGTTTGAGAAATTATCAAAGAGCCAGCCCATCGGCAGAATGGCGAAGCCTGAAGAAATTGCCTCGCTCATTTTATATCTATGTTCTGATGAAGCCTCCTTTGTTACCGGTTGCGATTACCCGATAGATGGCGGCTTTATTACCTTAAATAATTAAACCAAATGCTTTTAAAGAAAAATTATAACTGAATATACAATATGAAACTGATACGTTTTGGTGAAATCAACAAAGAAAAAACAGGAGTTATTATTAATGATGAATATTACGACACTTCCTCATTTGGAGAAGATTATAATGAACATTTTTTTGAAACAGACGGGCTAAGCCGTTTACAAAAATTTATTGAATCTAATAAAAATAAACTTCCTAAAGTTTCGAAAGATCTGCGTCTAAGCAGTCCTGTTAGCAGGCCATCAAAGATTATTTGTATTGGCTTGAACTATGCCGATCATGCAAGGGAAACCAACGCGTCCATTCCTGCCGAACCGATTATTTTTTTCAAATCCACCACATCACTTATCGGACCTTTTGATGATGTAATAATTCCTAAGAACTCAGAGAAAACAGATTGGGAAGTAGAGCTGGCTTTGGTTATTGGTAAAAGGGCTTCTTATGTAGAAGAGGGTGAGGCATTGAATTATGTTGCCGGTTATTGCTTGCATAATGACCTTAGTGAACGCGAGTTTCAATTGGAAAGAAGCGGCCAATGGGTGAAAGGAAAAAGCTGCGATACCTTTGCTCCGCTTGGCCCGTTCATGGCTACGCCTGATGAAATTACTGATGTAAATAATTTGCGTCTATGGCTCCGCGTTAATGGTAAGATAATGCAGGATAGCAACACCGCTAATTTCATCTTCAAAATACCTTTTTTAATCTCTTATATCAGTCAGTTCATGACACTTTTACCCGGAGATGTAATTTCTACGGGAACACCTCCGGGTGTAGGCCTGGGAATGAAGCCGCCGGTATATTTAATAGAAGGCGATGTGATGGAACTGGGCATTGATGGATTGGGAATTTCAAAACAAAAAGTAATAAGCTATTCTCCCAACAACTAAAAAGGGGTAGAGCCAGGAAGGTTTACTTGAGTATTTGTCATAAGAATGATCTTAGAAAACCTTCCTGGTTTGTGTTAATTTTAAAGGAGATATCATAGTTCTATTTTTTCAATTTACAAATATGGATCTGCAATTAAAAGATAAAATAATTATTGTTACGGGTGGCGCCAAAGGAATAGGTGAAGGCATCGTTAGAGTGCTGGCTGCTGAAGGCGCTATTGCTGTCATCGTTGGAAGAAATGAAAAAGACAACCTGAAACTGGTTACAGAATTATCATCTGGCAAAACAGAAATTTTCCAGGTAGTGGCGGAATTAAACAAGCCTGAAGAAAGTGAAAAAGCAGTAAAGAAAGTAATTGAAAAATATGGCCGCATCGATGGACTGGTAAACAATGCCGGCCAGAATGATGGAGTAGGATTGGAGAATGGAAACTATGAAAGGTTTGTAGAAAGCCTCCACAAAAGTTTAATTCATTATTATTTGATGGCGCATTTTGCGTTGCCTGAACTGATAAAAAGCAAAGGCTCCATTGTAAATATTACTTCTAAAACGGCGGAAACCGGCCAGGGCAACACTTCCGGTTATGCTGCTTCCAATGGCGGGCGCAATGCTTTAACAAGAGAATGGGCAGTAGAGTTATTAAAATATAGCATCCGTGTAAACGCTATTGTGGTAGCGGAATCCTGGACGCCTCAATATGAAAAGTGGGTTGGGACATTGTCCAATGCTGAAGAAAAGTTGAAAGAAATTACTTCAAGAATTCCTCTTGGAAAGCGTATGACCACCACTGAAGAAATAGCGAATATGACAGCTTTTCTTTTGTCAGAGAAATCCAGCCACACAACAGGCCAATTGATTCATGTAGATGGCGGATATGTTCATTTGGACAGGGCTTTATAATTAAAATTTACAAATAACCGGAGCCGTGGATCGTCTGCAAATAATAAAAAAGTTTTATTGGGATTTTGCAGTCCGCTAAAGTGTGCAGAGATCTGTTTTTCTCTTACCATGTAGATAAAGTTTTACCCGCCTATCTACTTAGCATCTTTCAAAGCATTTTATATTTACAACCTCTTAACCGCGTCTGCAACTGGTTTTTATGGCAAGGATCGTTCGGTTTTATGGCAACGTTTGCACAGATTTTTTTCCCGAAAACAGGTAAATAGGTTAATTTTATTTCGCTGCTTAAATAGCATCCAATTCTGTAAAAAAATTCTTTCATTATGAGACCGCAATTACTTAAAGTGTCTAAAGATCCTCAGTGTTCTTTTAGTGTACGTCAAGATACCGTGCCTTATATTAATAACCGTTGGCATTTACATTTAGAACTTGAACTAATCCATTTTAAAAGGGGTGAAGGCACTCAATTTGTTGGCGACAATATTAAAAGATTTAAAAGTGGAGATGTTGTTTTGGTGGGAGCCAATCTGCCTCATTACTGGAGGTTTGATGATACCTTTTTTGAGGAAGAAAAAAAAGATATGACTGATATTAGGGTAGCTCATTTTAGTGAGAATTTTTTGGGAGATCAATTTCTTCAATTGCCTGAAAATAATAATATCCGCGCTGTTTTTGATAAAGCAAAAAGGGGGTTACAAATTCAGGGAAAAGAGAGGCAAAAAATCGCAGAGATACTGGAACAATTATTACTTGTTGAAGGTACTCAAAGAATTATTTTGATGATCGAAGCCCTGGCTATTATTTCCAGTTGCAAACAATTTTTGCAGCTTTCCTCCATTGGTTTTAAACCCGATAATTTTGTTCAGGAAAGTGACCGGATCAATGCCGTTTATGAATACTCGCTCAAGAACTTCAGACGCAAAATTCAACTCGAAGAAATTGCTGAAGTGGCTAATATCAGTCCTAACTCTTTTTGCCGTTATTTTAAATCAAAAACAAGGAAAACCTATTCTCAGTTTTTGATTGAATTAAGAGTAGGCCATGCCTGCAAATTACTTATTGAAAATAATCAATGCATTAAAAGACTTTGTTATGAAAGTGGGTTTAATAATTTTACCAGTTTTCATAAATATTTTAAGATCATTACGGGTAAAAGTCCTTTGATCTACCAGAAGGAATTCATGGCGTAGCGCTGGGGTATCTTTTCATTATTGTAAAACCGAGCTATTTTTAAATCAGTCTGCCTGTTGATGGTTATGTTTATTTATCGTCTCTTCAATTGATGAAAGTTTATCGTCTCTTCAACTAATGAAAGGAACATGTTGGGCCTATTTTCTAAAAATCCATTATTTTATGAGATCCTGTTTCTTTTTTTTCTTTTTATTTAGCTGCTTTTGCGTAAATGCACAGGTAAAAAAGCAATATATCCTTAAAACCAAAAATACAAGTTTAGTATTTTCAGTAATGAGTGATTTGAAAGTTATTCAATCCTATTACGGAAAAAAATTACTTAATGATTCCAGCTATGAGAAGCTGCCGGGTGGCCGTGACATTTATCTCACTGCAGGCATGGAAAATCAATTTGAGCCTGCAATCAGGGTGGTACACGCTGATGGCAATCCCTCCCTGGAATTGCTGTATGTTTCAGGTTCAGTAAATAAGGCAGATAGCAATGTAAGTACAACCAGTATCATTTTAAAAGATCCTGTTTACCCGGTAACGGTAATACTTCATTATAGGGTATATTACAATGAAGATGTTATAACGAGCTGGACTGAAATAAAGAACCAGGAAAAAAAACCAGTACTCCTCACAAAATATGCCTCTTCTCTGCTTCACTTTAATTCAGATGGATACTGGCTCACCCAATTTCACGGTGACTGGGCCAAAGAAATGCAAATGGTCGAAGAGAAACTATCAAATGGCATTAAAACGATCGAAAGTAAACTTGGAACCCGAACTAATTTTTATCAAACGCAGGCATTTTTTCTTTCTTTGGGAAATCCTTCGACAGAAACCTCTGGTAATGTAGTTGCAGGCACACTTGCCTGGACAGGAAATTTTCAGTATACCTTTGAAGTGGACCAGCGCAATGGGCTTAGGGTGCTGTCGGGTATAAATCCCTATGCTTCACAATATACATTACCAAAGGGCGAAACTTTCACTACACCACCATTTATATTTACCTATTCCTTTCATGGCAAAGGTCAGGCAAGCCGCAATCTGCATCGGTGGGCTCATAATTATGGTATTCTGGACGGCAATGCGCCGCGAATGACTTTGTTGAATAACTGGGAAGCTACCCATACTCATTTTGATGAAAAGAGATTAGTGGAACTTTTCGGAGACGCCAGTAAACTGGGTGTTGACTTATTTTTGCTGGACGATGGATGGTTTGGAAATAAGTATCGGCGAAACGATGATAAAGCGGGACTTGGTGACTGGCAGGAAGACACATCCAAGCTGCCTGACGGCATAGGTTATTTGGTAAAAGAAGCAAGTAAGAAAGGAATTAAATTTGGCATCTGGCTGGAACCCGAAATGGTGAATCCTAAGAGTAAATTGTATGAAGAACATCCAGACTGGATATTGAAGCTTCCTAACCGCTCAGAGAGTTTGCAGCGCAATCAATTGGTTCTGGATCTTATCAATCCAAAAGTGCAGGACTTTGTTTTTTCGGTTGTGGATAATTTAATGATGAAAAACCCTGGAGTGGCTTTTATTAAATGGGATTGTAACCGCAGCATGACCAATGCCTATTCGCCTTATCTTAAAGACAAACAAGGAGAACTTTTTATTGATTATACCAGGAGCTTTTATAAGGTCATGCAACGGATCCGCTTAAAATACCCCCACTTGCCTATCATGTTATGTTCCGGCGGTGGCGGGCGAACTGATTATGGTGCTTTAAAATATTTTACGGAGTTCTGGCCAAGTGATAATACGGATCCCGCAGATCGCATTTTCATTCAATGGGGATACTCTTATTTTTTCCCAGCCAATACCATATCCGCTCATATTACGAATATGGGAAAGGAATCCTTAAAATTCAAAACGGATGTGGCCATGATGGATAAGATGGGCTACGATATCAGGGTAGAAGATTTTACTCCGGAGGAGCTACAATTCAGCCAAGACGCTGTGAAAACGTATAAGCGCATCTCCAATATTATTTGGTTTGGTGATCTCTACCGTATTGAATCTCCTTATAAGTCCAACAGGGCAGTTCTGATGTATGTTACTCAGGATAAAAGTAAAGCCATCCTCTTTAAATATAATATAAATACCACAAGAAAAGATATTTTTAGCTCGGTATTACTGCAGGGGTTGGACGAGAAAAAAAATTACAGGATCCGAGAGATTAATCTTTTTCCCGGCACAAAATCAGCCCAGCCGGATAATAATAAAATATTCTCGGGCAACTATCTGATGACAATAGGATTAAATCTAAGCCCTGGCAAATCAAATCCCCTAACAAGCAATATATATGAGATTACGGAAGAATAATTCAAAAAGCATGAAATTTTTATTAGTAGTTGTCCTATGTTTTGAGGCGTTGTCTTTGAATGCTCAACAGAAAGATATTTACCGCAAAGGATGGATTGATTTTAACAAGAATAATGTTAAGGATATATATGAAGACCCTGGACAACCAATAGATAAAAGAGTAGATGATCTTTTGTCACAAATGACCCTGGAGGAAAAAAGCTGCCAGATGGCTACTTTATATGGTTATGGGCGCGTTTTAAAGGATGAACTGCCAACGCCTGATTGGAAGAACCAGGTTTGGAAAGATGGCATTGCTAATATTGATGAAGACCTTTCAAGCCAGAAAGTGAAAACAGAATATTCGTTTCCCTTTAGTAAACATGCAAAAGCCATCAACACCATTCAGAAATGGTTTATTGAAGAAACACGTTTAGGCATACCGGTTGACTTTACTAACGAAGGCATTCACGGTCTTTGCCACGACAGGGCAACGCCCCTGCCTGCGCCCATTTCAATAGGTTCGACATGGGATAAATCACTGGTAAGAAGTGCGGGTGAAACGGTGGGAAGAGAAGCAAAAGCATTAGGCTATACAAATATTTATGTACCTATTCTGGACCCTGCCCGTGATCCAAGATGGGGAAGGGTAGTGGAATGTTATGGAGAAGATCCTTTTTTAATCGCTGAATTAGGAAAGCAAATGTGTCTGGGTGTACAAAGCCAGGGAGTTGCTTCCACATTGAAACATTTTGCGGTGTACAGTATTCCCAAGGGCGGCCGGGATGGTAATGCCAGGACAGATCCGCATGTTGCACCAAGGGAGATGCATGAAATTTTTCTTTATCCTTTCAAAAGAGTGATTGAGGAAGCTCATCCACTGGGAGTCATGAGTAGCTATAACGATTGGGACGGGGTTCCAATAACAGGGAGCCATTATTTTCTTACTGAACTATTAAGGCAACAATATGGTTTTAATGGATATGTGGTTTCCGATAGCAAAGCCGTGGAATTTCTTTATGAGAAGCATCATGTGGCCACAGATTTTAAGGATGCAGTAAGGCAGGCTGTTGAGGCGGGATTAAATGTGTGGACCAATTTCAGAATGCCCGAAATATATATCAATAACATTCGTGAATTGGTGAAAGAAGGTAAGCTGTCAATATCGACTGTGAATGCAAGGGTGAGGGATGTATTGAGGGTAAAATTTATGCTGGGATTATTTGACACTCCCTATAATGCCAATCCTGGAAAAGCAGATCAGATCGTGCATACATCCGGCAGTGATTCAATGGAACTGCAAATGAACAGAGAATCATTGGTATTGCTAAAAAATGAAAATAATTTATTGCCTTTACAGGCAAAAAGCATCAAAAATATTTTGGTAACGGGTCCTTTGGCATCAGATGCGAGCTATGCAGTTAGCCGTTATGGACCAAAAAATAATCCATTAATTTCTGTATTGGATGGAATAAAAACGTATGCAGGGAAGAAAATAAATGTAATTTATGAAAAGGGGTGTGATGTTACTAATCCCGGATGGCCAGAAACAGAAATTCTTCCGACCCCATTAAGCAATTTAGAACAAAAAGGCATTGATAAAGCCGTTGAGGCTGCAAAAAATGTGGATGTAATTATTGCTGTTTTGGGTGAAAATGAAAAGACGGTGGGAGAAAGTCTTTCACGTTCTTCACTTAGTCTCCCCGGAAGGCAGCTACAATTATTGCAGGCATTATATCAAACAGGAAAACCGGTAGTGTTGGTTTTAATAAATGGTCAGCCCTTAACTATAAATTGGGCGAATCGTTATATTTCATCTATTCTGGAAGCAGGATTTCCTGGCCCATCCGGTGGGCGTGCAATAACAGAAGTATTATTTGGGGATTATAATCCGGGAGGTAAACTTTCTATAACCTGGCCAAAGACCGTGGGGCAAATTGAATTTAATTTTCCTTTTAAACCGGGATCACAGGCAAGTCAATCCTTAACTCCCGACCCAAATGGATCCGGAAAAACAAGGGTCAATGGCCCTTTATATCCCTTTGGGTTTGGATTGAGTTATACCACATTTGAGTACAGTAATCTTATTGTAAATCCTGAAACACAATCTGTAGGTGGAGATATTGAAGTGTCCTTCGATATAGAAAATACAGGAAAGGTTAAGGGGGATGCAGTAACTCAGCTATATATAAAGGATCTGGTAAGCAGTGTAACAACTTATGACTCTGAATTGAGGGGATTTGAACGTGTCACCCTACAACCAGGCGAAAAAAAGAAAATGCGATTCATCCTTCATTGCCAAGCATTGGCCTTGCTGGATAAGAATATGAATTGGACGGTTGAACCTGGTCAATTTAAAGTAATGATTGGCAATTCATCGGTGGATATTAAACTGTCAAAAATATTTACTATTCAATAATTATGATTGTCGCGATGTTTTATAAATGGTTTTATTTATTGGGATAATCAGTTGACTTGGGGGAGGGGAAGCATACTAATTAAAACGTTAAGAAAAGGATAAGATAGCTTATTACAAGGGTAATAACACGAAAGCATCCCCAAAAAACCCTTACTACTTTGCAGTTAGAAAATTTGAGGTATTTCTATTCTAAACCGAATAAAAGAAAAAAATAAATTTTATGGTTTCATATTTTATAAAAAAACTAAAATGATTGCTAAATGAAAAAAAGATCTATTTATTGTCTTGCCGGGTTAAAAAAAGCCTCCTTACTTCTAATAATGTTCTTTCTGTTCATTAATGGGGTTTTTTCTCAGATAACTATCAAAGGCAAAGTTACTGGTCAGGATGGAAAGGGTATTGAAGGCACCACTGTCAACGTCAAGGGAACGCAAACCTCTGTCGTCACAAATACAACCGGAGACTATTCCATAAAAGTTCCCGGACCAAATTCAGTACTGGTTTTCAGTTTTGTTGGTTTTACTACAAAGGCGGAAAAAGTTGGAACCAGAACGGTCATTTCCCCAACCTTAATGGCCAGTGCTTCCGATCTTGACCAGGTAATTGTTATTGGTTATGGAACTCAGAAAAAGAGAGATGTTACGGGCGCTATTAGCTCAATTTCTGCAAAATCAATTGAAGAAAAGCAGCCGGTTTCAATTTTTGATGCTATTCAAGGGGCAGCACCCGGCGTTCGGGTGATGAGCACTTCCGGTGCTCCGGGTGAAGAGTCTGGTATCACGATTCGCGGGCTGTCAACACTCTCCGATGAGGGAGTAAAACCCTTGTATATTGTAGACGGTGTGCCCATGGATAATCTAAATACAATTAATCCTAACGATATCCAATCCATTGAAATTCTCAAAGACGCCGCTTCTGCTGCCATTTATGGTTCACGTTCTGCAAATGGAGTCATCCTGGTTACTACAAAACGCGGTTCCTCCGCAAAGCCACAGATCACTTTAGGTTATTTGAGAAGTTACAATACCCTGTCTAACAGAATCTCCCAAGCCAACCGCCTGGAAAGGGAAATGTATGATCAGAGATCCAAACTGGGATTGGATCCGCATAGGGATGATTCTACCTCCTTTTCAAAGAATACTGATAATGATTACCAGGCTTTGATTACCCAGACAGCAGTCCGGGACCAGGTGGATTTAGGCATAATGGGAGGCAATAAAACGTTGAATTATTTTAGCAGTTTGCAGTATTTGGATGAAACGGGTATCGTAATTACAAGTTACAATAAAAGGTTTTCTCTTCGTACGAACGTAGAATATAACCCCTCCAGCAAATTTAATATGTCAACCCGTCTGAATTTTAGTTATCAGACCAAAAATAATATCAATGAAGGAAATGTGATCCAACAATCCTTGCAAAGGCCACCTGGTATGGCTCTCTTTTTTCCCAGTGGCGAATATATTTATTTTAACGGGGGCCGTCGAAACCCTCTTGCTGAGGCCTATTTGCGGAACAATATTTCAAAAATTTACAAGGGTGTATTATATCAGGGGTTTGATTATAAACCATTTGCAGATCTTACTTTTCATGCCGATGCTTCTGCGGACATTCAATTAAACAGGACCAGTTCATTTGCTTCGAAATTTCTTAGCAGTAGTAATCCTCCTATCAGTTCCGGCGGAGACAGAACCCAGATTCCAACAAGGTTACAAGGCAACCTGCTTGTTACTTATCAAAAAAAGTTTAATGGAGTACACAACCTGACGGCAATGGCGGGTATGAATGTGGAAAAAAACAGAATTGATGAGGCAAATATTGAAGGGACGTTTTTTGTTACAGAAGCAGTTCAAACTTTGAATGCAGCTGGTCAGTATGATCTTAGCAATTTGTATTCTCAGGCAAGTGCGTCATCTCTGGTCGGATTTTATAGCAGGTTGGGATATGACTATAAAGGCAAATACTTGGTAAATGCCACTATCAGAAGAGATGGATCTTCCGTGTTTGGGGCCACCAACCGATGGGGTAACTTTCCTTCTGTTTCCGTTGGATGGAGAATCAGCGATGAAAAGTTTATGGACCGTTTCAAAGGAGTACTGACAGATGCAAAAGTGCGTGCCAGTTGGGGTACAACAGGTAATCAGGGAATTGGAGACTATGATGCGGCACAGCAATTCGTATTTGGATCCTATTTTTATAATGGTGTAAGTGGAGTAAGAACCAATTCGAGGATGGGCAACGGTGCGCTTAAATGGGAGCAAACTATTCAAACTGATTTAGGACTTGATCTTAGTTTTCTTGGTGGGAGAATAAGTTTTACCGGTGATTATTATAAAAAAGTTACCTCAGATCTTTTATACGATGATCCGCTTCCTTACGAGATAGGTTTTTCGAAAGCCCGTGTCAACAGGGGAGGCATTCAAAATGTTGGAATAGAACTGATGCTTACTGCATATCCGATCCGCACTAAAGATTTTTCCTGGCAGTCTACCGTAAACTGGGCAACGGTAAAAAATACAATTACCAGTCTGCCAACAGATTATATTGATGATATCTGGAGTGTGGAACAGGGAAAGGAAGCAGGAAATTTCTTCGGCTATAAATATCTGGGGATTTATCAATACGACCAGTCTAATGCCTATTCTGAGGATTATTCAGTAAGGCTGATTCCTCAGTTTCAAAAAGACGCTCAGGGTAATGTAGTTATTGAAAAAAATATGGAACCGGTATTGTTAGGGTATACTACTCCCGACGGAAAACCTTATACCGGGGTAGTTAAGCAACTCACTACAAATGGTGTTGTTTCACAGGGTGGGGATGTTATCTGGCAAAATCTACCTGATGCAAAAGGAGTGTATAATGGGGACATTGGTAACGAGGACAGACAGTTTCTGGGCCATGGACAACCGCGGTGGAGCATGGGATGGAGCAATTATTTTACTTACAAGCAATTTTCTCTCTCTTTCAATTTTTACGGAAATTTTGGAGGTAGTATTTACAATCAAAACCGGAGAAATTTAGCTTCCTTCTCTAACAGTAATACAACACCTGATTCTTACTTTATTCAGAATATGTGGAAGTATCCGGGGCAAATAACAGATACTTACCGGGGTGGTGATAAAAAGGCGGATAATATGAGAAGAGGGGGTAGCCAATACCTTGAAGATGGCTCATTTGTACGATTACAGAGCGTACGTTTTGGTTATAAACTTCCTGAGAGACTGAGTAATAAAGTGGCAATGAAAGTTCTCAATATTTATATCTATGGAACCAATCTTTTAACGTGGACGGATTATACAGGTTTTGATCCTGAAGTGGCCCAAAACAGTGTGCTTAAACCAGGAGACGATACAGGAAGGTATCCGCGGAGACGTGAATTAGGAATGGGAATTAATATAACATTTTAATTAAAACAATTTATGAAAAAAATAAAATTAACTGTCCTTCTTCTATGCCTGATCAGTATGGCTGCTACCATGATCGGCTGTAAAAAATTTCTTAAGCAGGATCCTATATCTACTGTGCCGCCGGGCAAGTTCTGGAAGGATAAGAATGATGCGTCCACCTGGATGGCGGGAGTCTATAATTCATTGCAAACGACATTGAGTACTGCATTTTTCGATTGGGGCGAAGTGAGGTCGGACAATGTGAGGATAGGGGGAACAGGGAATGCCCAGTTGACAATGATCTCAAATACACTATCGGCAAATGATGGAGATATAAATGGAATCACTAACTGGACAAATCTCTATACCACCATTTCACTTTGTAATTATGGAATAAAGTATTTCCCTGGAATGATCGCCAGCAATGTTGATGGGGGGGCTACTACCTATAAGGATGATCTGGGACAATGTTATGCACTTCGAGCACTTTTATATTTTTATGGTCTGAGGGTCTGGGGCAGGATGCCTCTTCATACTACGCCGGTTGAAGATTTGAGCCAGCAAATTGAACTACCCCGTTCCAGTATTGACGAGGTAAGAAAACAAATCATGAGTGATATAGATTCATCCCTCCAGACCATCTTAAGCGTTTCCACTCAAAAATACTATATACAAAAGGCGGCTGTATATGCATTGCAAACCGATGTGGCAATGTGGTTTCAGGATTATGATTTGGCGTTGACGGCATCAGAGAGTTGCATTACGGAAAGCAAATGCAAGCTGGTAAATAATATCGCAGAATGGAAAAATATTTTTGTAGATCCTGAAAACTCTACTGAAACTATATTTAATCTATACTGGTCTAGTGAGGAGAGGGGTGGAGGTGTAGGAGTTTGCCAGAAAGTCGGATCTAGTTCCAATACGAATCAGTATGAAGTGAGGACACCAATATGGCAGGAATTACGGGACAGAGTGGATACAGTCACAGGTGCACCAAGTGATGGCCGCTACTGGGCTTTATTTGATACTGTTACTTATATTACCCAGGATATATATGATGCTGCAGTTACTCAGTTAGGAAAATATTCACCATGGAAAGGAGTGCCAGGTGCGGGTTTTGTATTTGAAGGAAACAGCGATTGCAGTGTAAAGATTCCCATATACCGTTTTGCCGATGTACTTCTTCTAAGAGCCGAAGCGCTTGCGCATAAAGCGAGGTATCAGGAAGCGCTGGATATTGTAAACAGCATTAGAAAGCGAGTTGGATATAATGTCGAAGCGGAGTTAAGTGATTATTCAGGAGACCTTACAACTGAAATAGAACGTACAATTCTCGATGAACGGCAGATTGAGTTGATTGGTGAAGGCAAGCGATGGTTTGATCTATGCCGGATAGGTAAGATTTACGATTATTCAGATAGTGGCTATTCTTATTTACGTGAAGTGATGAACCCTATATTGTCAGAGATTGATGGAGCTATTTTGTATGAAGGTGCAAATATGGGAAGAATATTATACCCTCTGAATTCAAGCGTTTTTAATGCCAATCCAAAATTGCTAGGGGATCAAAACCCACCTTATGATGAGTAACTCTTACCAAAAAAAATAAATTTTATATGAAAATTAATAAACTTTTTATCATACTGGGATTCGTTGGCTGGATATTATTTTCAGGTTGCAGCAAATTACAGGATGGTTATGATTATCATAAATCGTATTACAACACTGATGTTAAAATGAATGTGATGGATTTTATGAAATCGCGCCCTGATTTGTTTAGCGGAATGCTTGCTGCCATTAACTATGTAGATGCCGATCCGAATTTTAAGGATGTAAAAGAAATGTATTCTTCTCAGGGCAATACTTTTTTATTGCTTACCAATGATGCCCTTATCAATATACAGGATGACAACAGCTATTGGGTATTAAATCCTGTTTACGGTCCTGATCCGGATAATGCTGATAGTACAATTAAAAGATTCGGGTCCGACTGGTCTCAGTATAGCAGGGACACAATTGCTAATCTTCTGAGATATCATGTATTAAAGGGAGTTCAAACCTATTCAACTTTAACATCCTTTCCTAAATGGGTTGAGACTTTTGCTTACAGTTCAACAAATGATTCAGCCAAAGTATATCTCTATCTCCAAAATGTGAGAGAGGCAAATTTAAAGATAAACGATTATGTGGGAGTTCCGATCACCTATAAGGGTGTAAATATCAACTGGGCAGGAATTACTCCCCGAACCCCGGACCTGCATGCCACCAATGGAATAATTCATGTGATGGATACATGGCTTTTCGAACCAACAAAGGAAGCCATAAAAAGTAATTAATAAAATAACTAATTCTAATTTTTATGCGAAAGTTAAAAAATCTTTTTTCGGTCTTAATAATTTTTATTCTTTTATTTTCCTGTAAAAAGAAAGTAGATATTTCCATCGATACTTTAAGTAAATCAGGAGAAGAATTTTACTTTGGTGAAAAGGTACCTGTATGGGCAGGAACAGATGGAGACAAAAACGGCATCAGTTATCAATGGACAGCGACCGGAGGTACATTTGACGGATGGCGTACCCAAAATCTGTATGAAAACTTATGGATTGCACCTGATTCCGTGGGGGAATATACGGTTACTGCAACTGCCAAAAACGACGGAAGTTCTTCAAGCAAATCCACGAGCATGAAAGTAACCAGATATTTTTTTGATGAGTTCCAGAGTGCTTATACATTTAATGGAAATGGTTGGAGTACAAGTAATACAACCAACGTATTGAAAAATGACGTAGATCCGGGAAAATCAACAATTGAAGTTACGGCCAAGTCATCCAGTGGGCCAAATATAAGGAGAAGCCTTAACCTGGCTGATCTGAAAATTCCTTTTTCTGTCAGAACAAAATTGGGGTGGAAGAAATACTACAGGGATGGGCAGCCAATCACTATTAGTTTATATTTCAATCAGCCTGCTAATCCAAACGTTCCTTTTATAAGGGAAATAAGATGGGAGATATTTCCTACCGCTGATACGGCTAAGGCTAATAATTACCAAATCAGGTATGAGACATTTTTGCCTGCAAATAATAGCTCCAAATTCAGCTCAACAGGCAATACACTTCCGGCTCCTTTACCGCTTATCGATCCTGTTGCCGGAAAGTCCGGAGCCTTCATGATGAAAGATGGGGATTTAAAAAGTTTAAGTTTATCTGTTGACGCCAATAATATTTTCTATGCCTATGTTGACGGCGAATTATGGTTTCAAAGCAATGGTATAAAGGATTGGTTACAATACGCTAAAGCTACCTTTCCCGGGTATGAAGAACCACTTGCACAAGAATTTAGAGTTTCATTCCCATCTAAATCAGGAAGTAAGGCAACCACGATCGTTTTGAAGAGTGTGTACATCAATAATGATGGTGTGATTTTAAAATAATTCGGAGAAACAATGGTCAAGGTTATCAGGTAGATAATCTCTGGCATACAGGTATAAGCAGTAAAAAGACAAATTTCCAAGATTCGTTTTATAGAGTTTGAGGAAATTCTGTCTAACCTTACGATGTAATTTCTATTGCCAATCATGCAAATTTAGAACGATGGTAGATAGTTTATTATAAAAATAGTAAATGATAATTACTAATGAATCCATATTAAACTTAACGGTAAGAAAAATGGAAATTGTATGATTCCTGTTTATTTATTATAAATCAATTACAAAATGAAACAAAAATCTATCTTTTTTAGTCCCTGCTTATTGAGGCTTTCAACCTTATTTATTCTAATGATTCTGCTCAGTAATTTTGTTTTAGGGCAAACAAAAGTTATTACCGGAACTGTTACAGATGACCAGGGGCAAGCTCTTATGGGCGCTAACATTAAAGTAAAAGGAACCGCCAATGGTGCGGTTACAGATGAGGCGGGTAAATATTCAGTAACTGCTGCTAAAAATGGAACCTTGATATTTAGTTTTTTAGGGTTTGCTCCGCAAACCGTACTGGTTAATAACCGGTCGGTTATTGACATAACTTTAGCTCGTGAAATAAATAATCTTCAGGAAGTGATTGTTACCGGGTATCGCTCCCAGACGAGGGGAAGTGTTTTAGGATCTGTAACTTCCGTCAGCAGTTCCGAATTTTCAAAAATGCCCGTTGATAATCTTTCCAATGCACTGGCGGGAAGATTATCGGGGGTAACTATTACCCAGTCAGCGGGAACGCCCGGTATGGAATCTTCCATCAGGATTCGGGCAGAGGGTACTTTCAATAATACATCGCCTCTGTATGTTATTGATGGTATTGTAAGTGATAAATTTACTTTTGATGGCTTAAGCCCGAGTGAAGTTAATGAAATTACCGTATTAAAAGACGGAGCGTCGGCGGCTATTTATGGTTCGAGAGCGGCTAACGGAGTTATTTTAGTTACTACCAAAAGAGGCCACGAAGGAAAGCCGAAGCTTACTTATAGCGGGTTATACGGTTTCCAAACTCCAACAAAAATCCCTAAAACATTTACTGCCTTCCAACAGGCTTCTGCTATCAACAATGCACTAAAATATAATAATACTCCAGAAACTGATGCAAGATACTATACGCAGGATGAACTGGATTATTTCAAAACACATTCCTGGAACTGGATTGATGAAATGTGGCAAAATCCAACGACTACCCAACATTCTTTAGATGTAAGCGGCGGAAGTAAAAATGTCCGGTATTTTTTAGGAGGCTCTCTAAATAGTGCTACCGGTTCATTCAATAACCTGGGTTACCAAAAATATACTTTAAGGGGGAATCTAGATGTTTCAGTCACCAAAGATCTTAAAATCTCCCTGGATATGAATACTGATAAAAGAAAAACTAACGGGCCAAGCTGGCAGGTTTCCAATTGGAGACAGGAAGATTTATACAAGGCACTATTGATCCGTTCCCCGATGGTTCCTCCTTATGTAAATGGATTGCCTGTAGGCAATTGGGTAGAATGGCACCCCGGTGTTATTGTCGATCCCAGTCAGTCAGGATATAATAAGAAAGAGTGGAACGAAGTGAATTCCACTGTATCCATTAATTATACTGCTCCTTTTTTAAAAGGATTGAGTGCAAAAGTTGCCTTAAACAGGTTTAACAGAAATATTTACAATAAGCAGTTTCAGCTCCCGTATAACATGACCCTATTTAATACGTTAGGTGAACATAATCACATCGTAGGTGATACTGCAGTGGGATTAAGACCGAGAGCTGCAGATGAATTTCTTCAATCGCGATATGATAAAATAGAACAGTACCAGTTTGACGCTCAGATTAATTACAAAAATAGTTTTGGAAAGCATAATATAGATGCGTTACTGGTATATGAACAGGAGGAGGATAACACGGTTTGGTTTAATGGAAGGCGCGATAATTTTATCTCCAACGCAATAGATCAGTATGTTGCCGGAAGTCCTGTAAATCCGCATGTTGATGGAAGCGAATCGCAATTTGCGCGCCTTTCTTATGTAGGTTTGGCAAGCTATAATTATGCCCAGAAATACTTACTGGAAGCTTCATTCCGCTACGACGGATCAGTGAAGTTTGCTCCTGCTCACCGGTGGGGCTTTTTCCCCGCAGTTTCTGCCGGATGGAGAATTTCAAACGAACCATTTTTTAAGAGTAACTTTATTAATGACCTGAAAATACGGGGTTCAGTTGCCCTTGTTGGAAATGATGATGTAGGCGATTTTCAATGGCAGCAGTCTGATGAGATTGTTGACGGAGCAATTTTTGACGAACCGACCAATGGCTTGGAGCCGGGCACTCTTGCTAATCCTATCATTACCTGGGAGAAATCATTGTCTTATAATACCGGTTTTGACAGCCGGTTTTGGGATAACCGAATGAGCTTGAAATTAGATCTGTTTTACCGTCACACTTATGATATTCTGGGTTCAAAGCAGCATATTGTCCCCAGCACTTTCGGACCTGACCTTCCGGATGAGAATTATGAACAAATTAATTCTCAGGGTTTTGAAATCGAGCTCGGCTATAATAGCCAAAGTCAAAAGTCGGCAAGCCGGTTTGCCTATTATGTGCATGGTAATTTTGGGTTCTCAACAAATAAGGTAATCAGACTGGATGAGGCGGAAAATATAAGACCTTATCAATCAAAGGTGGGACGTCCGATAGGAGGTGTTTTTGGATATGTTGCTGATGGGATTCTGAGGTCACAGAAACAAATAGATGCACTTCCGGCTGGCTATACCATTCTAGGCAAGAAGCCTCAATTAGGGATGCTCAATTATAAAGATTTAAGAGGGGTGAATTCAGATACACCGGATGGGAAAATCACTGCTGACGACCAGGCTTTCATTGCAGATCATAGTGATCCTACGATGACTTTCGGATTATCAGTGGGTGCAACCTGGAAGTCATTTAATTTAGATGTGCTCCTGCAGGGGGTTGCAGGAGGAAAAATAATGATGCCAAATACTGGCAGAGACATTCAGGCAAGAGCGGAGGAATCTTCTTTTGCTTATTGGGCAGACAGCTGGACACCTGAAAATCCAAATGGAAAGTACCCGGGATATAGGGGTACCAGCTACCGTACGCGCGCAGATGCTTCTTCTTTCTGGCTTCAGGATTTATCATTTTTAAGATTGAAAAATATTAGTTTGTCCTATAATTTGCCGGAACATCTTCTCGGCAGGATTGGTGTAAGTAACGTAAGGGTATTTTTTACGGCAACTAATCTGGCGATGATCTATAGCGGTAACAAAATATATGATCCTGAAATGAATAGCATCACTGCCTATCCTATGATGAAAACTTATTCCTTTGGTATTAATATCGGTTTATAATTTAAAATATCATTCGCAATGAAACACTTAAAATTAATGATACAGTTGCTTCTCCTGAGTTTCCTAGTAAGCAGTTGTGAAAAAGTATTAGATAAAAAGGATCTATCTGCCGTAAATGAACAGGACGTATGGAACAATTTGGATCTTGCCACGGCTTATGTAAACAGGATTTATGCCCAAAACTTACCCGAATGGAGTACAGAATGGACAAATTATTCTGATGAGGCCGATGGTGGGGGAAGTTTTATGTATGGCCAGCTAACCGAAAATTCTGTCAATTACTGGCCTTATGATAAGATCAGGGATATTAATGTACTCCTTGAAAACATTGACCAGGGGACTTTGGATGAGGAAGATAAGAAACAGCTCAAAGGCCAGGCGTTGTTTTTCAGGGCGTGGCAATATTTTGAAATGGTGAAGAGGTATGGCGGGGTTCCTTTGATTTTGAATGTTCAGAAGTTATCTGATGATCTTTTTGTCAAAAGGGCGCCTACTTCAGTAGTAGTAACGCAAATTATTACTGATCTTGATTCAGCAATTGCCGATCTTCCTGAAATTGCTGCTGGTTCAGGAGCAAATGACGGACATGTTCATAAGGGCACTGCCATGGCGGTAAAAGGAAGAGTTTTGCTTTATTATGCCAGCCCTCAGTTTGACCCTAATCAGGCCCAGGCCGGCCGGTGGCAGGCTTCTTATGACGCCAATAAGGCAGCCAAAGAATATTTGATCAGTAAAGGGTTTGGGCTTTATGATAATTTTGCCGGTATTTGGTTCGATGAGATGAACAAGGAAGATATTTTTGTGCGGAGGTATTTATACTCACCAGATAATTCTGAAAGCTTTAGCCATTGGGCCGCTGGTACACGACCATTGGATGCATCACAAGGTTCTACCGGTGCAAACAGACCAGCACTGGAAATGGTAAATGCCTTTCCAATGAAAGACGGAAAATCTATTGATGATCCGACCTCTGCTTATACTTACAATCCTGATTATTACTGGCAAAACAGGGATCCAAGGTTTCAACAAACTATTGCCTATAATGGCTCACTTTGGGAACTGGGTGGACAATCCGGAAGAATCGAATGGACTTATGTCGGAGGTGAACAGAACAATCCAACCATCACCGGCTTTTATTGCAGAAAGGCTGTAGATGTAAGTCAGAATGCAATCGAAGCCTATAACAGTAGTACGGATTGGGTAGAACTTAGGTTTGCCGAAGTGTTACTGAATCTTGCAGAATCAGCAAATGAAATCGGTAAAACTTCCGAGGCATACACGGAATTAATAGCCATTAGAACAAGGGCAGGAATTGATGCCGGTACTGATAATCTTTATGGGCTGAAGGCCAATATGACCAAGGATGAAATGAGAGATGCAATTATGGAAGAAAGAAAAATTGAATTTGCATTTGAAGGCAAACGTTTCTGGGATCTTAGAAGAAGAAGGCTTTTTGAAAGTAAACTTAACGGAACGAGGCGTCATGGGATAACTACAAATCTTACCGTATCTCCGCAAGCCTGGAAGGATTTTAAAAATTCCATGAGTTCACAGGAACTTATTGCTTATCTAAATCAACATTATACTGACTATTTTAAGCAGAATGATAAATTACTGGATACCCAATTTGATATTGACTGGAAGCCCGAATATTATTTTTTCGCAATTCCATCAAGTCACCTTGAGCTCAACAGCAACCTGGAACAGACAAAGGGCTGGGATGGAGGAACTTTTGATCCGCTTTTATAATTAAGAAATGCTGATCAGATGTTCCAAAATGATTTACATAAATATCGAAAAACAAATCATGACAGACTCGGAAAATAAGCCGCTCTCCAGAAGAAACTGGCTGGGATTAATTACTACTGCTTCCTTAAGCACCACCTTGCTGGCAGCATCTTCAAAAGCATTTGGGAAACAATCCGGGCCTTTTGGGGGTAGCACAGGAAAAAGACCGCCGGGAAATCCGGATAAGAGCTTAGGTGCAGGTATATACAATATCAAAGATTTTGGAGCAGTGGGCGATGGCAAAACACTGGATACCAATGCGTTGCAGTCCGCCATTGATACCTGCAACAGGGATAAGGGCGGAACCGTACTGGTTCCTGCCGGAGTGTTCGTTATTGGAACTGTGGAAATGAAAAGCAATGTAATTCTTCATCTCTCGGCTCAGGCAACACTACTCGGTACTGCAGATGGCAGGCAATATTTTGCAGATAGTGCCATCCCGCTTAGTGGGGATTCAACATTGGGAGATGGTAATGTAGGATTGATCTTTGCCGTAAAAGCGGAGAATTTTAGCATTGAGGGTATGGGTACAATTGATGGGCAGGGAGGGCAATTTCGCAGTCCGTCCAAAGATGTGCCGCCACCTGCCGGTATAAGTGGCTCTCACCGGCCTTATCATCTTTTGTTTTATAAGTGTAAGAACATCGCTGTACGGGACATATATCTAAAAGACAGCGCCTTTCATTCTGTACGGGTGGTTCAATGCACCTATGCAAAATTCGAAGGTCTGCATATTCATAGCAGGGTGATCCATAATAATGACGGCTTTCATTTTATCAGTAGTAAATATGTTCATGTCAGTAAATGTGATATCCAGACACAGGATGATGCGTGTGCTTTGTTTGGCAGCTGCCAGTTTGTAACAGTGAGCGACTGTTCCTTTAGTACCAGGTGGTCTGTTTTCCGGTTTGGCGGAGGGATAGCAGAAAACATTACGGTTACCAACTGCATTATATTCGAAACCTATGGATGCCCGATCAAAATGCACTGCAGCCCGGGATCCCGGTTTGAAAATATCTTATTTTCCAACCTTATTATGAAAGATGTGACCGGCCCAATCTCTATAAATCTTGGACCGCAACGGTCCAGAAATGCAGGCACTACAAAAAGACCGCCGGGGATTGTGCGCAACGTATCTTTTAGCAACATCAGGGCTACAGTGGTCAAACCAGTTCCATTACCTGATGCGGAATTTCCAAGTGCTTACCGCCCCGGTGAACTATTGTCCTGTATTGTCCTAAATTCATTTGATGACGAATACCTTGAAAATATTTCATTTAATGATGTACACGTTACTTATCCGGGAGGAGGAACTGCAGAACAGGGCGCTTTGCGGGATGTACCCAAAGTTGCAGGTGAATATTTTGAAATCGGAACGCCGCCGGCATATGCATTGTATGCACGAAATGTAAGAGGATTAACTCTTCAAAACGTAAGGTTTGAAAAAGTAATGGCAGACCTTAGGCCATCAATCATATTTGACCATGTTGAGGATGCTTCAGTAGTAGGACTCGCAATTCAGGGACAGAATGAATCAGAGTCAGTCGTCAGGTTTATGAACAGCAGGGATATTTTACTACATGCGGTGCGTGTGTTATCTGAATCTGCAGTATTTCTCAAAGTAGAAGGGGCGGATAGCAGAAATATAAAGATAGATGGTGGCGATCTTTCGAAATCGAAAATCCCGGTAACATTCCATTCAGGTGCAGTCAAACAATCTGTACGGTTGAAAGAATGAGAAATTTCAGATTAACCCGTACCATGTTATCTAGAGTCTTAATATTTTTTTTCAATTACATAAATGTAAATAGCTAATTACAAGGGTAATATGCCAACAGTAAAAGAAGGAATTTAGCTAAAATCCATTTTAAAATTGCCTGAATTTTAAATTGACATGAAGGCAATTAGGATTGAGGATCTTTTACTCAATAAAATAAAACAAAATTCACCTACTGAAAAATTCAGCGCAGAAATGTTTAAAAATTTATTCTTTCCAATTTTATTCTTTATCTATTATACCGGAACTGTTACTGCGCAGGAGATAACAAGGCTGAATGATAACTGGCAATTTCTTAAACAGGATTTGGGAGGAATATGGGAAGCTGTACGTCCGGTAAAACAAGGTAATCCTGAAAGTGTACCTTTCTGGACAAATGTAACCTTGCCACATTGTGTCAATGCAAGGGATGCGGTTGATCCCGATGTTAATTATTACCAGGGACCTGCATGGTATCGTACCCGGCTGGAAATTCAGAACCCATATCCTAATGGAAGGACAATATTACACTTTGAAGGCGCTGGTCAAAAGACTTCCGTTTATGTATATACGACAAAGGTAGGCTCGCATGTTGGCGGCTATGATGAATGGAGCGTAGATATTACAGATGCGGTGAAGGCGTTCAAAAAAACAGAGGTATTTCAAATCCAATTCAAGGGCAAAATTCCAATTTCCATCAGAACTGATAATTCACGCGATCTTGAAATGATCCCATCTGATCTTTCAGATTTTAATTTATATGGTGGAATCTACCGATACCTGGATCTTGTATATGTTCCGGCACTTTCCGTTGATAAATTATTTGCTCAAGCTGAAGTAAATAGTGGTGGAAAAACCGGTACACTGAATGTAAAAGCAAGATTTTATAATCCTTCAGATGCTGATAGTGCTGCCGTTTCGGTAAAGCTGATTGATCCGTCGGGAAAAACAATCATGGAAAACCGAAAAATCCTTCACGATCTCAAAGGAGATGTAGCTATCGCAGATTTTGCTATCAAAAAACCTGTTTTATGGTCCACAGAAAAACCATCATTATATACAGCAGAGGCCACTGTAATAACAAAAGAAGGTGTGTTTACACAATCTGCTAAAGTTGGCTTCAGGTATTTTGAATTTGTTACTAAAGGTCCCTTTCTTTTAAATGGGAAACGTCTTTTAATTCGTGGTACCCAGCGGCATGAAGACCAGGCGGGTGTTGCTGCAGCGATGACTGAAGATATGATACGAAAGGAAATGATAATGATAAAAGATATGGGAGCCAACTTTATTCGTCTTGCACATTATCAGCAGTCACGTATTGTTTTAAATCTTTGTGATAGCCTTGGAATCCTGGTTTGGGAAGAAATCCCGTGGTGTCGTGGGGGATTAGGGGGTGATCAGTATAAAGATCAGGCACGTCGTATGTTAACCCATCTTATTGAGCAGCATTACAATCATCCTTCCGTCATTATTTGGGGCCTTGGAAATGAGAACGACTGGCCGGGAGATTTTCCTGAATTTGATAAGGAAAAGATCAGGGCATTTATGAAGGAACTGAATGATCTTGCTCACCATCTCGATCCTTCCCGCAAAACTGCCATCCGAAGATGTGATTTTTGTAAAGATATTGTGGATGTATATTCCCCTTCCATCTGGGCAGGATGGTACCGGGGCATCTATACAGAATATAAACAGGTAACAGAAGAAGAATTTAAAAAGGTGGATCACTTCCTTCACATGGAGTGGGGCGGAGATAGTCATGCAGGAAGGAATTCCGAAAATCCCGATAAAGCTTTGCAAAATATAAAAGCCGTAGGTGCAGCTGATGAGCGTGCCGGAGATGCTTCATTATTTGGTGGTGCAGCAAGGGTTTCCAAGGATGGCGACTGGAGCGAATCCTACATTTGCAATCTTTTTGACTGGCATTTAAAAGAACAGGAAACAATGCCATGGCTAACCGGCTCTGCGCAATGGATTTTTAAGGATTTTTCCACACCTGTACGTCCGGATAACCCGGTTCCTTATGTAAATCAAAAGGGAGTAGTTGAAAGAGATTTAACGAAAAAAGAAGGTTACTATGTTTTTCAATCCTACTGGACTAAAAAACCAATGGTTCATATCTATGGCCATTCCTGGCCGGTTCGCTGGGGCGATGATGGCGAAGAAAAAATGGTAAAAGTATATTCCAATTGTGATGAAGCTGAATTATTTATAAATAATAAAAGTGCAGGAATAAAAAGACGAAACAGCCAGGATTTTCCGGCTGCCGGCTTGCGCTGGAATGTGAAGTTTCTTAAAGGCGAAAACAAAGTAAAGGTCATTGCCCGAAAGGGAAAAATTCAGGTTGAAGATAGTATTCATTTCCAATACCAAACTGAGAAATGGGGTAAGCCTGCCAAAGCTATCTTTGAAAAGATCAGTGAAGAACAGGGTGTTGCTACTGTACAGGTAAAATTGTTGGATAAAAAAAACATTCAATGCCTTGACGCAGCCAATTGGGTACGCTTCGCAATAACCGGTGATGGTAAACTGGTTGATGATCTGGGAACATCATCAGGGTCAAGAAAGGTTCAGATGTATAATGGCAGAGCTGTGATCAGTGTACAAACAAATAACGGCAAAAGTGTGGTAAGTGCCAAAGTGGACGGGGTCGAAACGGTATTTTTAAATCTTTAGTTTATGAGAAAGAAGACATTACTTTTTATTGCTTTAGCAACTTTTTGTCTTTATGGAATGTGCCAGAGAAATACAAGAATTCCGGCAGAGAATAAGGGACTTATATTGTGGTATGATCAGCCTGCAAAAATGTGGGAAGAAGCCCTTCCTCTGGGTAATGCGAAAACGGGCGCCATGGTATTTGGCGGCATTACCACAGAACGTTTTCAGTTAAATGATAATACCCTTTGGTCCGGATATCCTAATGACGGAAATAATCCAAATGGCCCAATTGTATTGCCACAGGTAAGAAAAGAAATTTTTGCGGAAAATTGGGATAGCGCTACCAAACTCTGGAAAAAAATGCAAGGACCTTATTCAGCAAGATATTTACCATTGGCAGATTTGTGGTTAAAAAATGATTTCAAGGATTCCGTCCCTTCATTTTATTATCGCGATCTGAATTTGAATAATGCCACCTCGACTGTAAAATATACTATTGATGGAGTTACCTACCGGCGCGAAACTTTTATCAGTCATCTGGATAAAATAATGATCGTTCGCATTACAGCAAATAAAAAAGGTGCATTAAATTTTACAACCTCTATTACCAGTAAATTAAAATATGAAACCACCGCTTCCTCAGCAAAAAACAGGGAGGGTCTTATTGTACTTAGAGGGAAAGCCCCAAAATTTGTCGCCAACCGGGAATCTGAACCTCAACAAGTTGTATATGATGACTGGAACGGAGAAGGAATGAATTTCGAAGTGCGTGTGAAAGTTGTTCTGGAAAACGGCTCTGTTATAAAACAAGATAATGAATTAAAGATAAGTAATTCGGATGCCGTAACCATCTATCTTTCCGAATCGACCAGTTTTAATGGGTTTGATAAATCTCCGGGTTTGCAGGGAAAAGATCCATCTCTGGAAGTGAAAGCTAATCTGCAAAAAGCTATTACAAAGTCTTACACTCTTTTAAAAAAAAGGCACATAGCCGATTACCAATCTTTGTTCAACCGGCTGCAATTTAATTTGTATTCACAGCCTTCAATGTTAAGCCATCCAACTGACGAGCGATTGAAAAATTTTGCCACTGAGCATGACAACGGCCTTGTTGTATTATATTACCAGTTTGGAAGATACCTGATGATTTCAAGCTCAAGGCCCGGTTCACGGCCAACGAATCTGCAGGGCATCTGGAATGATAAAGTACAGCCTCCATGGGGTAGTAACTACACCACAAACATCAATACTGAAATGAATTACTGGCCGGCAGAAAATACCAATCTTTCGGAATGCCACCAGCCTCTGTTTGATTTTATGAAAGAACTGGCTGTAAATGGTGCCAAAACTGCCAAAGTAAATTATAACATTGAAGAAGGATGGGTTACCCATCACAACACTGATCTATGGGCAAAGACATCGCCGCCGGGTGGCTATGATTGGGATCCAAAAGGAATGCCACGCTGGTCAGCATGGCCGATGGCTGGCGCATGGTTCAGCACACATTTATGGGAACATTATTTATTTACGGGTGATAAAAAATTTCTGAGAAATGAAGCGTACCCTTTAATGAAAGGCGCGGCGCAATTCATGGCGCATTGGTTGATCACTGATCCTAAAACTGGTTACCTGGTTACCAATCCCTCAACTTCTCCCGAAAATACCATCAAGATTAAGGGGAAAGAATATCAACTAACAATGGCTTCTACTATGGACATGTCAATCATCAGAGAATTATTTACAGAAGTAATTAAGACATCCCAGATCTTAAATGTGGATGTGGATTTTAGAAATCGATTAATTGAAGCCAAACAGAAATTATATCCCTTTCATATTGGCCAATATGGGCAGTTGCAGGAATGGTTTAAAGATTGGGATGATCCGAGTGACAAGCATCGCCATATCTCGCATTTATTTGGTTTATTTCCCGGCGATGAAATCACTCTGAATAAAACGCCGGAATTAGCGGCGGCGGCAAAAGAATCGTTGATTCAACGTGGAGATGTAAGCACTGGCTGGTCTATGGCCTGGAAAATAAACTGGTGGTCGCGTTTGCAGGACGGAGAGCATGCCTATAAAATTTTGAGTTCTGCCTTTACTTATATTGATCCAAATCAAACAAGAGAAACAATGGGTGGTGGCGGCACTTATCCTGATTTGTTTGATGCGCATCCGCCTTTTCAAATTGATGGAAATTTCGGAGCAACAGCGGGTATTACCGAGATGCTTTTGCAAAGCCATGATGGTGCCATAACATTACTGCCTGCATTACCTTCAGCATGGAAAGAAGGAAGTATAAGGGGTATAAAAGCAAGGGGGAATTTCACGGTTGCTATCAATTGGAAAGATGGAAAACTTTTGCAAGCTAAAATTTATTCAGCATTGGGTGGGAATTGCAGAATCAAAACATTTCAGGCGGTAAAAGTTATAGAAGTAAAATCAGTGCAGGCTGCCGGAGAAAATCCTAATCCTTTATTTACAGTATATGGCAAACCGCCTTATCAAAAAAATACGGATGGCCGGTTGCAGAAGCTGAATCTGAAACAAGAATTTGTAATAGATTTTAAAACTGAAAAGGGTAAAACCTATACGATCATTCCTTTATAAGACGAATATGAAACTGAAAAAAATAATTACGCTCTTTCTTGTTCTCGGATTGTCGCAAATAACCATTGCGCAAAGCATATCCTGGACAGAAGTAGCTGCCGGTGTTTGGAAAGGTATTGTAGGGAAGCCTGAGGCCTACGATTTGCTGAAGGCCGCAGGTGCAAGGCCCAACAAAGCAGCGCTGTTGGAAATAGGACCTGCAAATTTTCCTTTATCAAAACGGGATATTTCCGGTAAGATTTCTGATGGAAAAACATACCTGAGTTTTCCCTTAGATAAAACTGAACAGCTTTTTGGTTTTGGGTTGAATTTTCAAACCGTTTATCAGCGTGGAAAGATTTTGCATCTGCATGTGGATAATTTTGCGGGAAAAGATAACGGCCGCACACATGCCCCTACGCCATTTTATGTTTCTTCAAATGGCTATGGCGTTTTTATTAATGCAGCAAGATACATTACTGTATATGCAGGGACAGCAGTAAAAAGAGATAGCAAACATCCACCAAAAGTTCAGGATCGCAACACAGATAAAGCCTGGACTTCACGGCCTTACTCTGATGCGGTAGAAATATTAGTGCCGGCGCCTGGTACGGAAGTATATGTATTTGCCGGGCCTACCATGCTCGATGCAGTTCGGCGTTATAATTTATTTAATGGTGGTGGTCCTTTGCCGCCACGTTGGGGATTGGGATTTACACAACGGGTACAACGTTTGTTTACTGCCGACATGGTTAAAAAAGAGGCACAGGATTTTGAAGAAAAAGGTTATCCGTTGGATTTTATCGGACTAGAGCCGGGCTGGCAAAGCAAATCATACCCCTGTACATTTGAATGGGATAGTTCACGCTTTCCCCATCCGCAAAAATTTGTAGAGGATATGTTAGAAAAAAACATTCGCCTTAATCTCTGGACAAATCCCTATGTTTCGCCTGAGGCGTCTATTTATAAAAGTATCAAGCCATTTACTGCATCGCATACGGTTTGGGTCGGCGCAGTACCAGATTTGACGATGCCGGAGGCAAGAAAGATTTTTTTTGGCCAACTGAAAAAAAGTGGGGTGGATATCGGCATAAGCGGTTATAAGTTTGATGAAGTAGATGGAGGCGATCAATATCTTTGGCCTGATGTGGCAACATTTCCTTCGGGGCATTCGGCTGAACAAATGCGCCAGACGTATGGGTTGCTGATGATGCGCTATAGCACTAAAATGTATCACCAGCTCAACAAGAGAACCTATGGTTTGGTAAGGGCCAACAATGGAGGAGGAACATCTTTTCCTTACGTAATTTATAATGATTATTACAACCACAGGGATTTTATCACTGCCCTCATTAATAGTGGATTTGCAGGAGTTTTGTGGACACCTGAGGTAAGAGCTTCTAAAACGGCCGAGGAATGGCTAAGACGATTTCAGTCAAATGTATTTTCGCCGCTGGCGATGATCAACGCCTGGTCCAGTGGCACTAAACCCTGGTCATTCCCTGAAGTGGCAGGGCAGGTAAAATATTTTGCTTTACTGCGGATGGAAATGATGCCTTATTGGTACACAGCGTTTGCCAATTATCATTTTAGGGGCATTCCGCCTTTTCGGGCAATGAATCTTGAACCCGGATTTACTATGGAGGTGAAAAGAGAAAAGGCAAATACCAATCTTGAAGAAAATCCTTATGAAGAAGTGGCTGTGAAGGAAATAAAAGACCAGTATATGGCGGGGGAATATTTGCTGGTAGCGCCGATGTTTACAGGAGAAACTTCGAGGAAAGTAATATTGCCAAAAGGAAAATGGTATGATTTCTACACGGGAAAATATGTTGGTGATGGCCAGGTGATCACAGTAACTCCAGGCCTTGACAAGATTCCTGTCTATGTAAAGGATGGAGGAATTATTCCGATGATGGGGCCGAGATTACATGCACCCAAAGCAGGGGAGCAGGTTGATTTAGAAATAAGATATTATGGTGAAAAGCCCGGTAAATATGAATTGTATGATGATGACGGGGAAACTTTCGATTATCAAAAGGGAGCCTATAGCTGGCGCGAGATCAAAGTTGAAAACAAGAAAGGAACTATTTCAGATCCCCAAAAAGGAAAACCAAATACCATTAAAAATATTACGTGGAAGTTTATGACCTCTCCAACCCCTAAAGAGGAGTAGCTAAAAAATTATTAAAATGAAGTTTGCCCTATTTGTTATAACCTGTTTTTTATTTTCCTGCGCTTCCCAAAAGAAGATCAGCAATTCTTCTTCATCATTTAAAAATGAAGTAGCGGAAACTTTGCGCAAGCAGATTTTAGAAGAAGCGGCCTGGGCCATGCAACAGGAGCCAATTACAGTAACAGCGCAATCTTCCCCAAGAAGCGCCGGAGGTAAACATGATTTTTTTTCCGAAGGCGATTACTGGTGGCCCGATCCAAAAAGCCCTGATAGTCCCTACATACAAAAAGATGGGATGACTAATCCGGGTAATTTTGTTTGGCACCGGCATGCAATGATTCGTTTTAGTAAAATTGTAGGGGCATTGGCATCAGCTTATAAATTAACAGGTGATAAAAAATATGTTCTGCAGGCAATGAAACACTGCAAAGCATGGTTTGTTGACACCGCTACTTTGATGAATCCCAACTTATCATATGCTCAGGCCATCAAAGGCCGGTTTACCGGAAGAGGAATTGGCATTATTGATACCATTCAATTGATGGAAGTAGTGCAGGGATTGCTGGTGATGGAAACAGATTCAGCGATGGATAAAAATAGCCTGGCAGCAATAAAAAATTGGTTTAAAGAATATCTTGAATGGCTTACCACACATCCTTATGGCAAAGCTGAAATGAATGCTACTAATAACCATGGGACGTGCTGGGCAATGCAGGTTGCCGTTTTTTCAAAATTTACCGGAAATAAAAAACTAATGGAATTCTGCAGCAACCGTTATAAGAACGTTTTTCTTCCAAAACAGATGGCCATTGATGGCAGTTTCCCGCGCGAAACTGCAAGAACTAAACCGTATGGATACTCAATTTTTAATTTAGATGCCATGACAACCCTATGCCAGATTCTTTCTTCTAAACAAAATGATCTATGGAATTACCAAACACCGGACGGAAAATCAATAAAAAAAGGAATTGAATTTTTGTATCCATACATTGCTGATAAAAGTAAATGGCCATTTAAAAAGGATGTGATGTATTGGAATGAATGGCCTGTGGCGCAGCCTTTTTTAATTTTCGGTGCAGAGGCATATCATCATAAAGAATGGTTCAATACCTGGAAAAAATTAGATCATGATCCGAAGGTGGACGAGGTGATCAGGAATTTGCCGGTTCGTCACCCGTTGATCTGGCTGGATTAAGGATCAGGTGTGCGCAATCGTTCGAGATGAGCAACAGTAAAGAACAAATAATTCAGATTTTAATTTTGATAATCATGGAAGTGTATGTAAGTTATTTTAAAAAATTATTTATGAAAATCAAACTGGTAAAGAATCACTTATTTTTAGTCCTGTTACTTAGCCTGGCTTCAATTACCTCTTTTTCCCAATCATCGAAGGATGAATTGATTTTAAAAGGAGAACAAAGAGACCAGCAGGCAATAGACAATGCGGTCAACGGATGGTGGACGGCTTCTATGAAAAACCATGACCAGCGCATTCATTGGTGGCGACAGGCAAAGTTTGGGATGTTTATTCATTGGGGTGTTTATTCAACGGCAGGCGGAGAGTGGAAAGGGAAAAAAGTAGATGGCTATGCAGAGCATTTAATGCGCAAAGAAAAGATTTCACGTAAAGAATATTTAAAATTAGCTCGCCGGTTTAATCCTGTAAAATTTAATGCCGATGAATGGGTAAAAACTGCAAAGAATGCCGGCATGAAATATATGATCATTACTTCCAAACATCATGATGGTTTTGCCATGTATCCTTCGGAAGTTTCTGATTTTAATATTAAAAAGCAAACGCCTTTTCAAAGAGACCCGATGGCAGAGCTTTCAGCAGCCTGCAAAAAATATGGATTGAAATTCGGCTTTTATTATTCTCATGCATTTGACTGGGAGCATCCTGATGCGCCTGGTAACGACTGGGAATATAAAAACCCGGGAGGAGACCTGAATTTATATGGAGGGAGAGATTGGTATGATCTTCATCCGGAGTTATTGACAAAAGCAAAAAAATATGTTGATGAAAAAGCGATACCGCAAATAAAAGAACTGATTGCCAAATATCATCCTGATATTTTATGGTTTGATACACCGCAAAAATTACCCTTATCTGAAAATATACGAATACTAAAAGCTATTCGTGATGTTGATTCAAACGTAGTAGTAAACGGAAGATTGGTTAGAAGCGCCCATGCAAATTTTGGCGATTATAAAAATACTGCTGACCGGCCTGCAGAATTTTATCCTGTAAAAGGAGATTGGGAAGCCATCCCCACTACGAATGAATCTTACGGCTATTCTAAGTTTGATAGCAGTCATAAACCCCCTTCACATTTTATTCGATTGCTTGCCAGCGCTGCTTCCCGTGGAGGGAATTTATTAATGAACATTGGCCCAAAGGGTGATGGAACATTCGATCCGAAAGATGTCGCAATTTTAAAAGGCATTGGAAAATGGATGAACAAAAATGGGGAGAGTATTTACGCAACAACAGCAAGCCCATTGCCATTGCAAAGCTGGGGTGTTTCTACACTAAAGAAAAATAAGTTGTACCTCCATATTTTTCAATGGCCTGCAAAGGGCAAATTATACGTCGGCGGATTGAAAAATAAAATTGATAAAATTTATTTGCTTACGGATGAAAAAAAGCAGTTTACTTCATCAAGAATAAATGCAAATGATCTGTTGATAAATCTGCCCGTAAAAGCATTTGATACCGTAAATACAGTTCTTGTTGTGGAGTTGAAAGATAAGTTGTTAACAGATTCTGTTCGCTATGTTTCAACAAACATCCCTTTAACACGTTTGCTCGCTTATGATGCTACTCAGCAAGGAAAAGGATTCGGTTTTGGTGATGGCAAAACAGGCCGTTATTATGTTGAAGGATGGAAAGGTAAAGATCAAAGTCTTAGCTGGAAGTTCAGAACTTCTGCACCGGGAAATTTCAAAATTTCAATAAAATATGTAGCGCCTTTGGAAACAAGTGGAGGAATTTATTCAATAGTAATGGATGATTTTTATTCACAGTATCCTGTAATTGAGGGCGAAAAAAATACCAGCGTTATCACCCGCCAATTAGAAAATATTTTTTTGCCTGCGGGAATGCATCATTTAAAAATTGCACCGGTTGAAATTTCAAAATCTGAATTAATGAAGTTGCTGGAGATACAATTAATTCCTGTTGCAAAAAAAATAACACCGCTGCCAAAAATATTTGCTGATGCACAACAACAAACAAAGTTGATGCTGGCTGAAATACCGAAAGCAAAAGACGCCAACACAAATCTAGTGTCGCCGAGAACATTGCAAAAGGATAAATTAAAATTGGTGCCTTCTAAAGACTGGACCAGCGGCTTCTTTCCCGGAGAGCTTTGGTTTTTATATGAATATACTAAGAAGAAAGAATGGAAAGATGAGGCGGAAAAATTTACTGCAAACATTGAAAAAGAAAAAACAAATGGTGGTACACATGATATGGGCTTCAAGATCTATAACAGTTTTGGTAATGGTTATAAACTGACAAACGATCCCCATTATAAGGAGGTAATCATTCAATCGGCAAAAACTTTGTCAACCCGCTTCAATCCGAAAGTTGGCTGCATCCGTTCCTGGGATCATCACAAAGAACAATGGCAGTATCCTGTTATTATCGATAACATGATGAACCTTGAATTACTGTTTGAAGCTACAAAATTAACCGGTGATTCTTCCTTTTATAAAATTGCCTCCACCCATGCAATGACCACCATGAAAAACCATTACCGGCCGGATTATAGTTCTTACCATGTGGTGGATTATGATACTGCGACTGGAAAGGTGATACAAAAAAATACGGCACAGGGATATAGTGATGAATCGGCATGGGCACGCGGGCAGGCGTGGGGTTTGTATGGCTTTACGTTGTGTTACAGGGAGACAAAAAATAAAGCTTTTCTTGACCAGGCTGAGCATATTGCTTCTTTCATTTTACATCATCGGCACATGCCAAAAGATTTGGTTCCTTACTGGGATTTTGATGCACCAAATATTCCGGATGAACCAAGAGACGCATCTGCCGCATCAGTGATGGCATCTGCATTGTATGAGTTAAGCGTCTATGATAAAAATGGGCATAACTATAAAAGAACTGCCGATAAAATAATGGAAAGCCTTACCAATTATTATCGTTCACCGATCGGAGAAAATAAAGGCTTTATTTTATTGCATAGCACTGGTTCTAAGCCCGCCAACAGTGAAGTAGATGTCCCAATTATCTACGCTGATTATTATTATCTGGAGGCTTTGTTGCGGAAGAAAAAATTGGATGAGGGGAAGACATTGTTTTAAGTGAGGAGTTGAATACAAATAAGAAAATTGATTTTTTTTAAAAATAAATTATGAAAAAATATTTCATCGCTATTTTTTTTGTGAGCCTGTTTACAGCGGGAAAGCTTTTTGCAAAAACCATTGTAGTTTCTTCGATAGAAGCATTACAAAATGCAATCAACAATGCAAACCCCGGGGATATTGTTCTTCTATCAAATGGCGTGTATACGACCACTGGTGGCATTACTATAGATAAGGCTGGAACTGAATCAAAACCTATTACCATAGCGGCTCAAAATATTGGAGCTGCTGAAATAGCGGGTTCCGGCGGGTTTAATCTCGTTAGCCCTGCGGCCTATATAATCATCAAAGGGTTCAAATTTACGCACCAGTCCTCACGCGCAAAGACTGGTGCGGGCACAAGCTTTTGTCGTTTTACACAAAATATTTTTGAGACATCGGGTAAAGGAGAAGATCTTACTATAGCCGGCAGTGATCATGAAATAGATTATAATACTTTTCAAAATAAAAATGCGATGGGAAGATTTCTTGCAATAAGAGGCAGTGGAAATCAAATTGCAGAAAGGCTTTGGATACATCATAATTATTTTAAAAATTTCAAAAACCAGGGGGGTGCTAATGGAGCTGAAGCTTTTCAATTCGGGCTTAGCGGTTTTAGCCTTTCAACGAGCAATAGCATTGTTGAATGCAACCTGTTTGAAGATTGTGCAGGGGAAAATGAACTAATTTCTGTTAAAGCCTCTGGCGTAACGCTTCGTTATAATACAATTAGAAACTGTCCTGCACAGTTTACCTTACGCCATGGCAACAAATCCTTTGTCTATGGTAATTATTTTGTCCATACCCCAGGACTCAGAATTTTTGGTGATGACCATACCATCTACAGTAATTATTTTGAAGATTGTGATCCCGCAATAACCATTGGAAACGGCGATGGTGAAGTAGCCAATGGCGCTAAACTCACTTCACACGACAGGCCCGACAGGGTGGTGATTGCCTTCAATACATTGATAGACAATAGGCGTAATTTTTTTCAGAGTGGCCGTAAAGATGGGTTGGGCGCCACTTTTATAATTATCGCCTATAATATCATACAAGGTGGTGGGGCCGCTGCAACCATTTCCGGCCCACTAATGAATGCTATCTGGAAAGGCAATATTATTTATAAAACCGATGGCGCCGGTGATATGCCGGGAAGTGGTTTTCGGCAAATAAATCCAAAGCTTGCAAGAAATGCTTCAGGAACTTTTCATTTGCAATCTGGAAGTCCCGCAATTAATGCCGTGACAGAAAAATTCCCCGCCATTACTCTTGATATGGATGACCAGGTAAGGGTTTGGCCATTCGATACCGGAGCGGATGAATTTTCAAAAGCAGAGGGCAAAGGGCATATTTTAAATAGCACAGATGTAGGAGTAAATGCAAAAAGTTTATAAAATGTTGCGGCAAATACAAACCTGAATTTTTACCCTTCGCCATGAAATACCTGAAAGAAAGATTTCGGGTATTTCCGCTAATAAAATCACAATAAACATTCCTCTTTCAGATTCATATAACTCTGATTATCTGAACCTTGCAGAAATAATTGCAAAAAAAAATTTAACTCTCCTACGTATTGCGCAGGTAGGGTAAAAAAATTTACATATTCAATGTCCCCCACTGGAAGTTGATTTTGGCCATGTTCCTTTTTCGGGTATTCTTATAGAAGGGGATAATTGTTGGGTGAAAGATGTTTGTTTTGCAGAAACGATGAACACAACTACGCTTGCGGGGGATCATATTACCATGCAACAGGTAATAGTGAAACATAAATACTTTCAGAGACAAAAATCTGAAGTTTAGCGGAGAAAAAGCACTGGGATGGAATTGATTCCACTTACTGGGGTACTGAGAACAGGGTAACTAAAGCCGTATTTGAAGTAAATACAGATATATTCCTCATAATCAATGCAATAGAAATCTATGAAGCACCTGGATTTCTTATGAGAGTTCATAATTTCCGGATAGAAAGACAGGTGGATAGCGACTGGGAATTACTTGGCATGGGTACCAGTATTGGAAGGAACAAAATTTTTAGATTTCCAAAGGTGACGGTTTGGAAGGTAGTTTACGATTCTCGATATAGATCAGTATGCTATAAGCAGCGTAGGTCTGTTTTTTAACAATAGACGCTGATAATTAACCAAGCCAATATCAATTAAAGTTATAATCTCTGACAGAATAACTTATTAGTTGGCTAATTGGGTAAAATTAATTTCATGCAAATTTTAATTCTTTTGTATTATCAAATTGTCATTGATCATTTTAAAATTCTATTGATTTTTAAAATGATGTTGAAATAAATCATTCTGTTTTTTTTTAATAAATTCCATACAATGTTGCGTTTTTCAGTTAAAAACTTTTTTGTGATCCTGCTGGCAGTAGGTTGCATGTCATTTTTTGCCTTTACAAGGCAAACAAAAAAAAATGGTCTTGAGATATATAGCGACAATGCCGGTCTGACACTTCCCCCTGGTTTTTCAGCTCATGCAATTATTGACAGTTTAGGAAAGGCAAGACATTTGGTAGTGACCCCGCAGGGAATAATATACGTGAAATTAGCAAAGGCTAAAAATGGAAAAGGTATCCTGATTTTGCATGAAGATGCCAGTGGAAAGGCAACCGTAACCGGAGGTTTCGGTGATTATGGTGGTACTGGTATTTATAGAAAGGGTAACTATTTATATGCCTCCTCCAATAAAGAAGTTTTCAGATATCAACTTAGTGAAAGTAACGAGGTAATCAATCCAAATTCACCTGAAAAAATTATTACGGGACTGATCATGGGACGCCAGCATGAAACAAAATCCATTGTGCTGGATAATGCCGGAAATATTTATGTAAATATTGGTTCGCCCCTGAACTCCTGCCAGGAGCATGACAGGCAAAAGGGATCCATGGGTATCAAAGGGTGCCCGCTGTTGGATTCTGCCGGAGGTATCTGGCAGTTTAAAGCGGATAAATTAAATCAAACCTATGGGGATGGTATCCGCTATGCTACTGGTTTACGAAATGTTGTAGGACTTGATTGGAATCAGCAAAATAATACTTTATTTGTAATGCAACATGGACGCGATCAGCTTCATGATATTTTTCCAAATTTGTTTACAGAAGAACAATCAGCCCTTTTGCCTGCCGAATGCATGTACATGCTAAAAAAGGGCGATAATGCCGGATTCCCCTATATTTATTATGATCAGATCCAGCACAAAAAAATTCTGGCTCCCGAATATGGTGGGAATGGTAAGATTGAAGGCAGTAAAGAATATATTGATCCTGTTGTGGCTTTTCCGGGGCATATGGCTCCAAATGGTCTATTATTTTATACAGGGAAAAGTTTTCCGGAAAAGTACAGGAATGGTGCATTTGTTGCTTTTCATGGTTCCTGGAACCGTGCACCTGAAAAACAGGCCGGCTTCTTTGTAGCTTTTGTTCCTTTTAAAAATGGCAAGCCATCGGGAGATTGGGAAATTTTTGCAAATGGATTTGCTGGAACTTCTGACGTCATGTCTCCACGCCAGGCAAGGCACCGACCTTGTGGATTAGCTCAAGGGCCTGATGGGGCATTATATGTAACCGATGATGTAAAGGGAACTATTTACAAGATTGAGTACCACAAATAGCTTTATAGATGATAAAAATAACGGTTACTTTTTTCTTTTTTGTTTGGGGCTTCCCCATTTTTGCCCAGAACACAAAAGCTCAGAATCCCATTATAAAGAAGATTTCTCAACCCGGATTATCTGCCTCCATAAAACGGGGGAAGGTTGTTTATGCTACTTATTGCCTATCATGCCATCAGGCGGATGGCGGGGGAGTACCCAATTTGAATCCTCCCTTAATCCAGACATCTTATGTACTCGGCGATAAGCATTCCTTGATAAAAATAGTGTTGGAAGGATTTCAGAAACCTGTTGATATTGATGGTGAATCTTATTCCAACAATATGCCGGCGCTCAAAAGTTTGAAGGATCAGCAAATTGCAGATGTGTTAACGTATATTAGAAATAATTTTGACAATAAAGCAGGAGCTGTTAATCCTACTGATGTTCAAGAGGTGAGAAGTAAAGTAAAGAAATAAATTGCTTTTTTTTATGGTTTTTCAAAATAATTTATGGTGAAAATCAAAGGGAATTATAAAATTAAACGTCCCATAAGTTAAGTTAATAATTTTCACTGCTTTGAAATTTATAATCCGTAGATACTTTTGAAAATATCTGTCCTTTTTATAATTACCCTTTTTATTTACAAAGAATCTTTTGCCCAGAAAGTGAGGACGGTTAACGGAAGGGTAGAAGATACCACCGGTCTGCCTTTAGGAAATGTATCTGTAATTCTGAATTCAAACTTTGAGAAAATTTCCACCTTAACGGATGACGGAGGGGTTTTTCACTTTTCCAAAGTAACTTCTTCTGAATTTGTGCTAACCTTTAGCTGTGTTGGCTTCCAGCAATACTCACAAAATTATTTACCGGCTAAAGATGCTAAAGTATATCGGATCGGGCCTGTAAAATTAAAGCAGCAGATAAATGAGCTGAGCGAGATAATTATTCAGAAAAAAAATCCCATTGTAATTAAAGAAGATACTATTCAATACAATGCGGACGCCTATAAGGTAAGAGAGGGCGCTCTGGTTGAAGAGGTTATTAAAAAACTTCCTGGGGTAACGGTGGACAAAGATGGAAATGTGACCGCACAGGGAGAGCCTGTAAAAAGGATAAGAGTAAATGGTAAAGATTATTTTGGTGGAGATGTGCAGACTGCCACTGAAAATCTTCCAGCAGATATAATTGACAATATCCAGATTATTGATGATTATGGCCAAAAGGCAAACCTTACAGGAATTAAAGATGGAGAGCCGGAAAAACTGATTAACATTACTATAAAAAAAGAGAAGGATAAGGGTCATTTTGGAAACGGAACCATTGGTGCAGGAACTGAGGGAAGATACTTGGGCCAGATATCAGCAAATAGTTTTAAAGAAAACCGGCAAATATCTCTGTTAGGTTCTTTCAACAATACCAATGGTAATACATTTGATTTTAATGGAGGTGGAAGAGGTGGCGGTGCTCGCGGAAAAAACTTTGGCAGCGCAGAAAGAGGCGGTTCTGGTGGTGACGGCAATACTACGGCTCATTCTATTGGATTTAATTACCGTGACAGGTGGGGAGAAAAAATAATTTCCTACGGAAGCTACAGTTTTTCCGGGCGTAACAATAGGACTACCGGCACTTCTTTCAGGCAGGACATGAATCCTGAAAATACCAGAACGACTGGCAGTTCAGGCAATAATATAAATAGGGCGGTAAATCACCGGGTCACCTGGAACGCAGAATACAACCTGGATACAGCCAACTATGTGAAAATGGCACCTTATTTTTCCTATGCTTCTTCAGAGGTGAATAATCAAAGGGTCTCAGATATAACTGCATTAAGAAATGATAGGAGTTATTATACAGTAAATAAAAGTAGATCTGCAGGTAACGCATCCACGCCTGCCATAGGCTCTGATCTTTTTTATAATCATAAATTTAATAAACGAGGCAGAAATTTAAGTATCAGCTCAAGTATCGATTATTCAGCGCGTTTGCAGCAGCTGGATGTGCTCAATGATTACCATGATTCTACTGCCATGGAACTTATAGCAACCGATTCATTACGTCATCAGTTTATAGGAACCAATGCAAAAAATACCAATACCCAAATCCAGGTATCCTACTGTGAACCTATTGGCAAATTCACAACCCTTGAAGCCAGCTATTCATGGAATAATTCAAGCACCAAAAGCCTGAGGAGGGCGGATGATATTGATTTTATTACTGGAGAAAAATCACCGGATATTTCACAAAGCAATGATTATAAATACCGCTTTATTACCAACCGGTATGGATTAACCGTGAATCAACGAAAGATCAAATATAATTTTTTATTGGGCATTGTGGCTCAACCATCCAATCTTACGGGGATGGACTATGGCAGGAATATGAAGACCTCATCCAGCAATTTTAATTTTGCGCCGAGAGGCAGGTTTGCCTATAATTTTGCCCAGAGGAATTCTCTGACCATTACTTATGGTGGATCAAGCAGGGAGCCCGCATTCGCTCAGCTGCAGCCGGTTGCAGACAGTTCCAACAGCAAAAACATTATAATTGGCAACCCTGACCTGAAGGCTGAATTTACCAACAGGCTGAGGCTGCAATATCGTAAAGTAAGTATACTCAGGGGCACCTCACTTTTTACTAACTTTTCTTTTGATCAAACTCAAAATAAAATTGTGAGAAGCAGTATGAATTCTCCGGAAGGTACCGGCAGGTCTACTTCCTATTTAAACGCGAATGGGTTTTATGGACTCAATGGAAATATTTCTTTTACCAAGTCCTTTAATAATCGCAAGTATTCAGCAACGCTAAGCGCATCAGGCAACTTTGACAATAATATATCCTATACGGATAACCAGAGAAATTCCGGGCAAAACTGGGTATTCAGACCGTCTGCAAGATTCAGAATAGATTTGGAAGATATTATTGATGTGGATTTGAACGGAAGCTACACGATTAATAATACAGTTACCAATTACGCAAATTTTACAAGCAATACAGAGGTGAGATCATTAAATCTGGGGATTGATGGTAAAAATTATTTTCTCAAAGACTGGACGATTGGATACGACGTAACAAAGATTATCAACACTGGTTTTATCAGCACAGTAAATTCAAACCCCACGCTGGTGAATCTGTATCTCGAACGGCGGTTTCTTAAAAAAAATATTGGTAAAATACGAATACGGGGATTTGATTTACTGGATCAAAATACCGGTATTTCCAGAACTGTAAATGGCACAACGATAACAGATGTTCAAAACAACCGCCTGGGTCGTTATTTTTTATTGACTTTTAATTTAAGAATTCAAAAGTTTGGTGCTAAAAAATTGAGAGAATGAAATTGAACACAGGTAACATTTGCATTTCTCAGTGGTATTATCTGCTTTTCAATAAGAACTATGGCAATATCACTTAATAAAAGGTTAAATACAAATACATGTTGACTGCTAATTCATTTTATGTTGCACTATAATAACGCCGTTGTTATAAAGAATAATCTAAAATAATTAAAGACATGAAAAAAATTCTATTAATTGCATGCCTGTTTTCAACACAGCTACTTTTTGCACAGCAAACCCCCAAAGATAAAAGAATGGAGTGGTGGCGGGAAGCTCGTTTCGGCATGTTTATACATTGGGGCGTTTATGCGCAATGGGCTGGGGTATATCATGGCCACCAACAGGCGCACGGAGGAGCGGAATGGATCATGAACCGTTGTAAAATTCCGGTAGCGGAATACCAGCAAAGAGCAAAAGAATTTAATCCTCTAAAATATGATCCGGATGCATGGGTACGTATGGCTAAAGAAGCGGGAATGAAATATATCATCATAACTTCGAAGCATCACGATGGATTTGCATTGTTTGATACGAAGGCCAGCAAATGGAATGTTGTAGATGCTACGGCCTATGGTAAAGATCTCCTGAAACCGTTGGCGGCTGCCTGCAGAAAATATGGTATGAAGTTGGGATTTTATTATTCACAGGCGCAGGACTGGAATAATCCCGGAGGTGCAGTATCAAGAAAATTAATGAGGGAAGGATGGCCAAATCCGGATTCGGCAAAAATTGATGCTTATACATTGGCTCATAATGGGCATTGGGATCCTGCACAGGAAACAAGGAGTTTCGATCAGTATATAGACCAGGTAGCAGTTCCGGAAGTAAAGGATTTGCTTAGCAATTATGGAGATATTGCAGTATTGTGGTGGGACACACCTACTCACATGACTGATGAGGCCGCATTGAAATTACAGGCTCTTCTGAAATTGCAGCCCAATATCATTACCAATGATCGTTTAAAACGTCCCAACTTTCCGGGTGATACTAAAACTCCTGAACAAAAAATCCCCACCCAAAGTCAATTGGATGGTAAGGATTGGGAAACCTGCATGACCATGAATGGTTCTTGGGGATATAAGAGTTGGGATCATAATTGGAAAAGTACCGAAACGTTGATCCATAACCTTGTTGATATTGCCTCCAAGGGTGGTAATTATTTATTAAATGTAGGCCCTAAAGAAGATGGCACGTTTCCGCAGGAGAGTATAGATAGGCTGAAAGCAGTAGGGGATTGGATGAAGGTAAATCATGAAGCGATTTATGCCACAAAAGCCAGTCCCATAGCTCCGTTGGCGTGGGGGCGCTGCACCTGCAAAGAAGGCAAAAATAACACCTCACTTTACCTCACGGTTTTTGATTGGCCAGCTGATGGAAAGTTATATATCCCGGATTTAAAAAATGAAATTATTTCAGCAAAACTTTTGGCAGGAGGTGCTCTGAAAGCAAAGTCAGATGATGGTGGAATTGTAATTTCGGTTCCGGGCAAAGCTCCTGACGCCATAGCATCCGTAATAAAGATTGAAGTAAAAGGTCATGTAGCCAATGTGAACCTGCAAGAAAAAAATAAAATGAAAACCGGGGCATTAGATTGAGAACAAAACTATGAAACTCAAATTCCTATTATTTTTTTTATTATTGAAATTTACGAATGTTTGGGCAATTGATGTAGACGTTACCAAATATGGCGCCGTTGGCGATGGGTACACGTTGAACTCGGTTTTTATTCAAAAAGCTATTGATGCGTGTAATCAAAGTGGTGGAGGAAAAGTTATTTTTCCTGCAGGAGATTACTTATCAGGCACCATTGTTTTGAAAGACAATGTCACTATAGATCTGCTAGGGGGCGCCCGCTTAATTGGAAGCACCCACATTGAAGATTATCAAAACTTAGATCCATTTACCGAAGGACTTGGCACTTCTGTGGGTTGGGCATTACTGGTAGCCGTGGATGTAAAAAACGTCGGGATAGAAGGTGCAGGCACTATTGATGGTCAGGGAAACAAGTTAAAAGCCGAACAAATTAAAACTGATTTCCGGCCTGAAGGCAAACGCTGGGGGCGGAGGCCTTTTTTAATTAGAATTGTGCGTTGCACCGGAGTTATCGTAAAAGGTATAACCCTTAATTATGCGGCCGCCTGGACATCGCATTATTTTCAATCAAGGAACGTCCTGGTAGAAAATGTAAAGATCGTAAGTGTAGGTGTGGCGCATAATGATGGTATTGACATAGATGGGTGCCAGGACGTTCGCATAAAAAACTGTGATGTGATCAGCGGCGATGACGCACTGGTTTTTAAAACCACATCAAGCAAAATGGCCTGCAAGAATATTGTCGTTAGCAAAATGAGGCTCAAAAGCAACCAGGCCGGCATTAAAATGGGAACTGAATCGATGGCTAATTTTGAAGACATCAAAATTTCGGATTGCTATATATATGATACCAAAAATGGCGGCATCAAATTACTTTCCGTTGATGGCGCTCATTTGCGCAATATTGAGATATCAGATATTACTATGGTGAACGTAAGGACGCCAATGCTTTTTCGACTTGGCTCCAGGTTGAGTGTTTTTCGTAAAGAGGTGGATACCAAACAACCAACAGGCACTTTTGAAAATGTAATTGTAAAAAATGTAAAAGCGAAAGCTGCCGATTCTGCGCAACTGAAACCGCCATCAGGGATATTAGTCACCGGTGTTCCGGGCCATTACATTACCAATCTAGTTTTGGAAAACATTGAAATTGATTTATTGGGAAACGGCACTGCTGAAAATGCAAGACATGAAGTCCCTGAAGCCATTGATAAATATCCTGAAGTAAAAACCTTTGGCCCTACCATTCCTGCTTATGGCGTGTGGGCAAGGCATGTGGAAGGATTGAAACTAAAGAACGTTACTTTTCGTCTGAAAAATAATGACCTGCGCCCGGCCATTATTTGTGAGGATGGAAAAAATATTGAAATCATACAATGCCATATCCCTGAAACCAGCGGAGGGCAATCGGTTATAAGGTTAGAGAATGTAAATGGCGCTGTTATCAGTGACAATGAAGTGAAGGGAAAAGCAAACGCATTTGTTCTAAAACAAGAAAATACCAAAGATGTGAGAATGGTAAATAACAAAATAGGCGATATAAATGTGGAAGTGAAGTAATGGGCTTTGAGGAATGCTTTCAAATTCGTGTAATTCGTGCCTGAAATTCGTGTTTAAAATTATTAAGCGGTAAATCTCTCAATATGTGCAATGTATTTTATCATTCCAAAAGATGTTTTTTATTTTTAGTTTTTACTGTAATCGGTTTTTGTTTTTCAAACATTCGGGCACAAAATAACAAGCCCGCAAAAAGCCAGTGGGCTTATCTGAATTCAAAAGGAACACTTACTTATAAAACATTACCTCAGGGTGATAGAATCATGGATTTTTCTTATGCTGGATACATGGGCGGTGGTGTAAAGATTCCATTGGTTGATGTGAAAATCACTTTAAGCCCAATAGCAGGCGACAATTCAGAAGCAATACAAAACGCTATTGATAGAGTATCCGAGATGCCGTTAGTAAAAGGGTTTCGTGGAGCTGTGTTATTGAAAGCGGGTAATTATGATTGTGAAAAAACAATCAATATCAAAGCAAGTGGCGTGGTATTGCGTGGCAGCGGTTCGAATGAAAGTGGCACTGTCATCAACATGACGGGTAAGCCTCATCTTTGTATTTCAGTGAGAGGTCAGGTCACAACAAAAACTGTGGGGGCTGCTGCAAATTTTGCAGATAATTACCTGCCTTCCGGAGCCAATTCTTTTAACCTCACGGATGCTTCGGGGTTCGCCGTGGGCGATACCATACGCATCATCCGCCCTGTAACGGACGCCTGGGTACACTTCATGGGAATGGACGTGTTGGAAAGAAATGGAAAGAAACAAACATGGATCACTGGCGAAATAATTTGCAACCGTGCTATCATAAAAAAAGATAAAAATAAAATTACGGTGGATGTTCCGTTGACTGATAGTTACGATGCAAAATATTTAAATCCTCCGGGCGTATCTGTTGTGAAGATTACCACTTCGGGCGAGTTATCACAAATAGGCATTGAAAATTTGCGTATCAATTCTCCCGCTCAGTCAGTAACCATCAGCCAGGGGAGTAACAAGGCTTTTTCCATGAGCGGGCTTACTGATGGCTGGGCGAGGAATATGGAGGTGCTAAATACGGTAAACAGTGTAAGTGTTACCGGGCGTAGGATAACAGTGGACAATCTTACAATCCTTCACAACCTGCCAACGATAGGTGCTGCCAAACCTGCTGACATTAACGGAAGCGGTCAGCAATTGTTTTTTAATAAATGTAGAGTTACCGGCGACAATCTTTTTTTCTTTGGTACAGGTGCTAAAGTAACCGGACCGGTGGTTTTGCTCAATTGTGTTTTTCGTGGTAATGGATGGATACAACCCCACCAAAGATGGGCCACGGGATTGTTGGTTGATAATTGCAAAGTGCCGGAAGGTGGTATTGACTTTATGAATCGTGGTGAATATGGTTCGGGGCATGGCTGGACTATTGGTTGGGCGGTTGCCTGGAACAGTGAGGCCAAAGAATTTTTAAACCAAATGCCTCCTGGTTCGGCCAACTGGGTTATAGGAGGCACTGGTGAAAAGGCTAAAAAAGCAATGCCCTTTAATACCGAACCTTTTGTTCCGGAAGGTATTTATGATCGGCCAGGAGTTTTCGTAATGCCTCAAAGTCTTTACCTGGCACAGCTTTCAGAGAGGCTTGGTAAAAACGCTTTAAAAAATATTGGGTATTGAGATCAATATTAATGAGCCATGGCAATAAGCATCTAATGAAAAGAGTTTTTCTAATAATCATATTGTATTTCTGTTGCATTTCTCTCTATGCTCAAAACGTTACAGAAGAGAAAATTTCGGAATGGAATGGCTTTGAAAAAGTAGCGTTTAAAATGGATTCTGTGGCTGCGTTTTATATCAAACCTAAAAAAACTATTGCAGGCAATCCATGGGTTTGGCGCGCTCATTTTCCTACATGGCACACGCAAATGGATAGCATTTTATTGGAACGCGGATTTTACATTGCCTATATCAATACCAATAATTTATTCGGTCATTCTAAAGCGATGATGGTGTGGGATAAGTTTTATAATTACCTGGTATTAAAAAAACATTTTGCGTCCAAAGTATCGCTGGAGGCTGTGAGCAGAGGCGGACTGTATGCCTATGGCTGGGCAAAAAGAAATCCCTCTAAGGTGAATTGCATTTTTGCAGAGGCGCCGGTTTGCGATTTTACAAGCTGGCCCGGTGGAAAAGAAAAAGCAAAAGGTTCGCCGAATGATTGGAAAAAATTATTGAAAGTTTATGGATTTACTGAGCAACAGGCTTTGCAATATAAAGACCAACCGAAAGATAATTTGGAGGCATTGGCTTGTTATATAGTTCCTATACTTCATGTGGTGGGGTTGAAAGACAGTCTTGTTCCATACAGTGAAAATAGTGAGGTGTTGATAAATAATTATATCAGGCTTGGCGGCCCGGCCACCGTTGTTCCAATGACGAAAGGAAAAATAGAATTAAGCGGTCATCATTTTGCGATTGAAAATCCGCAGGCGTTTGCGGATTTTATTTATAAAAATTCTGTGCCGGTAAAAAATATTTTAAAGTCTGAAGAATTTATTCATACCTATGGTAGCCTTAATAATTTTTTATACGCTGTTGAAAATAAGTCTGAGGTAACAGTGGCATTTCTTGGCGGCTCCATAACCAACATGAATGGCTGGCGCAATAAAGTTTCCAGCTATTTGCAGGAATTGTTTCCTGAAACAAAATTCAATTTTATCAATGCTGGAATTCCTTCCCTCGGAAGTGTGCCTCATGCTTTCCGGTTGCAATCTGATGTGTTAAGTAAAGGGAAGATTGATTTGTTGTTTATAGAATCTGCTGTGAATGATTATGTAAATGGAACCACTGAAATCCAGCAACGGCGTTCACTTGAAGGGATTATTCGTCATGCCTATTCCTCTAACCATGCCATAAATATGGTGATGATGGCTTTTGCTGATGAAGATAAAATATCAGATTATAAAGAAGGGAAGATACCAGTTGAAATAAAAGTAGATGATGATTTGGCTAAACATTATCATTTGCCTTTTATTAATCTTGCCGAAGAAATAAGCCGCCGTATTTTCAACAAAGAATTTACCTGGGAAGATGATTTTAAAAATCTGCATCCTGGGCCGTTTGGACAGGAAATTTATTTTGCCACCATCAAAAAACTGTTTCAAAATGAATTGATAGACAAACCACCAGTCGCACTTTTGGTAACACCACTTCCCTCCTTGCTACAACGGAAGGCTTATACGAATGGCGTGTACGTACCGGTAAATAAAGCTTCTTATAAAAATGGATTTAAAATTAATAATTTCTGGAAACCAAAAGATACTGCACATACCCGCGCAGGATTTGTAAATGTGCCTGTTTTATTAGCTGAAAATCCTGGAGCAGAAATCGTATTTACTTTTAAAGGAACGGCCGTTGGAATTGCAGTGATAGCAGGACCCGATGCAGGAATCATTACTTATTCTATTGATGGGAAAAAGGAACAGTCAGTTGACCTGTTTACGAAATGGAGCAGAAATCTGCACTTGCCCTGGTATATTTTATTAGGCGGTGATTTATCAAAGGGAAAGCACCGCTTAAAGATAAAACTTGCTGACAGCCATAATAACCAATCCAAAGGCAATGCGTGCAGGATTGTTCATTTTTTGGTAAATAAAAACACGCTTTAAATTTTAGAAAGAATGAAAATGTCTTTTATAAAAATAAGTACTATATTTTTTTTTACATTCTTTGTATTAAGCCCTACGGGTCATTCACAAACGATGGATGAAATGTGGGATAACAGTTCCACATCAAACGAGAATCCCAATTTCCAATGGGTTAAAGATGCCAAATTCGGCATGTTTATTCATTGGGGATTATACTCTAAACTGGCCGGGGAATGGAAAGGAAAAAATTATTATGGCAGTGGCGAATGGATCATGAGCCAATTGTTTCACCTGTACAGTAACAATTTTTAATGAGAAATAAGAGTCCTCTGGATTTTTTTTAAATTTTTTTAAAACATAATGTTTTTGCCTTGGATGTTGGTATGCCCTTATGTGAGGAAATTTATTTAAGGTGGCCGGGTGAAATTAAACTATGGAGTTATAAACAAGATTAATAATAATTTTAAAAAAACAATTTTTTATGAAAAAGCAATTATTGATTACAACAGCGCTGTTTTTGTTTTCATCTGTGGCGATACACCTCAGTGCTCAAATTACTTCAAGCCAAACATTAACGAAACGGGAGGCCAGAAAATGGTTTGAGAAAGAGGACTGGTTGGGAGGCGTACGATTGAAGCCTCATAAGTCTATTAATGTTCTGGAATTTGCAAGTCAATATCAGCTTAATAAAAAATATTGGGATGAGGCATTTGCATTTATGAAAAATAATGACCTGCAAAAGTTGCCCAAAGGAAAATATCCAATTGATGGAGATCATGTTTTTGCAACGATAACAGAAGATGCCACCAAAGATTTTGATAAAACAAACTGGGAATCTCATCGAAATTATATTGATCTGCAATATGTAATAGAAGGTGAAGAAAAAATTGGGGTAAGCCCTGTTTCAAAAGCAACGGTTATCAAATCTTATGATGAAAAACGCGACGCTGCCAATTACACTGCCAAGGGCAAAATTTACAGCGCAGTGCCTGGAACTTTTTTTCTTTTCTTTCCGTCAGATGCACACCGGCCCAACATTACGCCTGGCGGAAATAAGGTAGTGAAAAAATTAGTGATTAAAATAGAAGCTGCTAAATAAAAAGATAAGGCCTTGCGGGGCAAAGCAAAAATAAATGCCTGAATAAAAAAGGGAGGCTGCTTTCTGGAGAAGTTCGAATCACTATAATAAAAGCTTATTTTATTTGTCTGCAGGAAATTTCATTCTTGTGGGGACTTCGTGTAGAAGTAATCTAATTTTAGAAACAGTATTTCCCTCTACTTTTGCCAGAATAGTTGAATAGTTTGCTAAAGGGCTAAAATCAAAACTGTGAAATTCTTCTTCAATTGCAGCAGTAAATTCCGCATGCCAAATACACAATTCTTTTTATTAGAGCGAGCTCAAATTGTACTATGAAAAAACTTCTTTTTATAATTCTTATTTGTTTTAGCTATTCCTCTACAATCAAAGCACAGGATACCTTATCGAAATATATTTTGACTCCTAAAAGTGGGCCAGAGCCGAGGATCAACGGCCCTAAAATTTTTGGCGTGCGTCCCGATCATCCCGTATTTTACACCATTGCGGCAACGGGATTGCGTCCTGTAAAATTTTCGGGTAAACATCTGCCAAAGGGAATACGGATCAACAAAAAAACGGGTCGCATCTCAGGCTCAATTCATGTCCCCGGGGAATATATTATTACTCTTCAGGCAAAAAACCGGAAGGGCCGTGCTTCACGCGAGTTTAAAATAATTGTTGGGGAAAATATAGCCTTAACTCCTCCAATGGGTTGGAATAGTTGGAATATTTATGCGACAAAAGTTACCCAGGAGTTAGTGTTAGCAAATGCAAAGGCGCTGGTAAAAAACGGGTTGGCCGACCACGGATGGTCTTATATGAATATCGATGATGTTTGGCAGGGAAAAAGAGGCGGCGTCTTTCATGCAATATTACCCGATTCATCAACCTTTCCTAATATGCAGGCTTTGTGCGATGAAGTGCATGATATGGGCCTGAAAACCGGCATTTATTCCACACCCTGGATTGAATCTTATGGGCATCATATTGGTGGCTCGGCGATGAACCCGGAAGGTATTTTTGAAAGAACCAAAGTAAATGTTGCCCGTAACAAAAAATTGTTTCCTTATAAGATTGGCGATTATACTTTTGTGAAAAATGATGTAAGTCAATGGGCAAAGTGGGGTTTTGATTATTTAAAATATGACTGGAATCCCATTGAGCTTCCTGAAACAAAGACCATGTATGAGGCACTTCGGGCAAGCGGACGGGATATTATTTTTAGTCTTTCAAACAGCACACCATTTGTTTCCATTGCTGCCCTCTCAAAGTTTGCTAATTGCTGGCGTACGGGTGGTGACATCAGGGATAACTGGAAGAGTTTGAAAGCCAGGTTACTGACACAGGACAAATGGGCTCCTTATGCACGTCCCGGGCATTGGAACGATCCTGATATGATGGTGGTTGGTTGGGTAGGCTGGGGTAAAGATCCGCATCTCACACATCTTACTCCCGATGAACAATATTCTCATGTAAGTGCATGGTGTTTGATGTCTGTGCCATTGTTGCTCGGCTGTGATCTTACAAAACTGGATGATTTTACATTGAGCCTTTTAACCAATGATGAAGTAATTTCTGTAAACCAGGATCCTTTAGGAAGGCAGGCAACAGTAGTCTCGAGGCAAGATTCTTCGGGCATCCTTGCAAAAGATCTTGAAGATGGAAGCAAGGCTGCAGGATTGTTCAATCTGACAGATAGCGTTACGCGCAGAATGGTTTTAAAATGGACCGATCTTGGTATAAAAGGGAAGTATATTGTCCGTGATTTATGGAGGCAAAAAGATCTGGGTGTATTTGACAATGAATTTGCAGCCGATGTAAAACCGCATGGTGTTGTGATGATCAGTCTTCGCAGGTCAGAATAAAACTATTTCAACTAATAGAAAATGATGAAACCAAATATGAAGTTTAAGGTTGCAATTAGAATCTTGAAATTTTTTTTAGTGGCCGCGTTCCCAATTTTTTCCAGAGCACAAACAGCGTTATCTGCAGCGCAAATAATTGCAAACAAATATATGACCATAGAGAAAGATTCAGCCATGGTCAAAAGACAAGCTATTGCAGATTGGAATTATGCCCAAAGTATGGTTCTCCAGGGAATGATTGGATTATGGAAACAAACAGGGGATGGAAAGTATTTTAAATTTATTCAAAAGGATGTCGACCTTTTTAATAAAAATAAAAGGACAAATTCTTGCGGAGTAAATCATCTTATACCAGCACGGGAACTGCTATTGTTGTTTCGGGTGACCGGCAAGAAGCAATATCTGGATGACATAGACAGTGCATATAAAAAATCAGGCTTAGCATTAAGTATAAAGAAAAAAAGTGCTGGCGGTGAAAAAGGCTTTAGCAAAGACAACCTCGCTGAAAAAATGTACATAGAGGCCCCTTTTACTGTTGCCTATGCCAGGACATTTCATAAGTCTGCCCTTTTGAGTAATATCGCAGGTAAATATTTACTTGAGGCAAAAAATATTGAACTGAATTCATACGGCTACTCAGCAGCAGGTTTGGGGCTGTATGGAATGGCGCTGGTGGATGCACTTGATAATTTTCCCAACGATCAGAAGGAGAAAAAGGAACTTGCCCTGACTCTTAAAAGCCTTGCAGCCTACGTGATGAAAATGCAGGATAAAAATTCCGGGTTGTGGTGGCATAAATTAAAAGTACCTTCTCAAGGAGGAAATTATCTGGACAGTTCTGCCAGCTGTATGTTTATCTATACTTTACTGAAGGGAGTAAGGACCGGCGTTTTACCCGCTTCCTGCAGTGATGTTGCGCAAAAAGCATTTAAGACGATCCGAAAGGAATTTCTAAAGAAAGATATCATAAACAATCCTGAAACTACCGGCGCCTTTCTGCTGGCAGCAAATGAAATTGAAATGCTGTCAACGCTTTCCCTGGGAAAAGGGAATGTCGTTTTACTCGATTATTATTTTAATCATGAAACGAAAAAAGATGTAACTGGCGCCTCTATCCCTTTTCATTATGTATGGAAAGAATTGGATAACGGCGGCTATTCCATGTTTGGAAATATTTTTAATAAATATGGCTTACAAACAAAAACTATAGAAAGGGCGCCATCATTACAATTATTAAAAAAGGCTAGCATTTATATAATTGTGGATCCCGATACTAAAAAAGAAACTGAACGTCCGAATTATATGGGAGACGGCGATATAAATACAATTTATAGCTGGGTAAAAAGTGGGGGGATTTTGATGTTATTTAATAATGATTCCGGAAATGCAGAATTTACTCATTTTAATAAGCTGGCTGAAAAGTTTGGCATCCAATTTAATTACGACAGCAAGAACCATGTTTTAGGGAATCAATATGAAATGGGTGCTATTCAAATTGATCCCGGAAACCTGATCTTTAAATCTGCCAGGAAAGTTTACATTAAAGAGTATTCCTCACTTGCCATTCATAGTCCTGCAGCAGCCGTATTAAAAGACGGAAAGACAATAGTAGCTGCTGTCGCCAGGATTGGGAAAGGTGCAGTCTTTGCTGTTGGAGATCCCTGGTTTTACAATGAATACGAAGATGGCAGAAAGATACCGGTGGAATTTGAAAATTACAAGGCTGCGGAGGATTTGATAAAATGGCTGATTTATCAAATAAATGGACGTTAGGAAAATGTACTAAAAAATATAAACAAATGAAATTATCGCATTATACTTTAAAGAATATTTCCGAAGAACTGGTAACACTTCCAAACCCGGAGATGTTTGATTTACCGGAAAAAGTTCTGCAATTTGGAACAGGAAGATTGCTTCGCGGTTTGCCTGATTATTTTATTGATAAGGCAAATAGGGAAGGTATTTTTAATGGCAGAATCGTTGTCGTTAAAACTACCTCAAAAGGAGATTCTATAGCCTTTGAAAAGCAGGATGGACTGTACACGATATGCGAACGCGGTATTGAGAACGGTGAAAAGGTTGAAGATAATGTAATATCATCTGCCATAAGCCGCGTTTTAGTCGCAAAAGATGAATGGGAGGACGTATTGAAGTGCGCCCATAATGAGCATTTGAGCGTCATTATTTCCAATACAACAGAAGTGGGCATTCGTCAAATAAATGACAATGTGCACCGGTATCCGCCTGTTTCTTTTCCAGGAAAATTGCTTTCGTTTTTGTATGAAAGATTTAACGCGTTTAATGGCAGTAAAGAAAGTGGCCTGGTGATAGTGCCTACAGAGTTGATTCCTGATAATGGTAAAAAGCTGGAATCCATTGTTTTGGAGCTCGCCTATTTAAATGATTTGGAAGATGAGTTTATGGAATGGCTTGAAGAAAGTAATTATTTTTGTAATTCATTGGTAGACCGTATTGTTACAGGGATGCCGGATGAGAAAACCAGGAGTGCGATTGAAAATGAGTTAGAGTACAAAGATGACCTGCTGACAGTAACGGAAGTATATAGATTGTGGGCTATTGAGGGAAATGATCATGTCAAAAAAGTCCTCTCCTTTTGCCAGGCAGATGAAGGAGTGATTATTGAAGATAATATAGAACTTCACAGGGAATTAAAGCTTCGCTTGTTGAATGGGACTCATACTCTATGTTGCGGTATTGCTTTTTTAGCCGGTTATGAAACAGTAAGGGACTCAATGGAAAGTGAGATTATGTCACCATTGATTATTGATTTAATGAACAATGAAATCAGTCCTTCTATTCCTTTTAAAATAGATGATTCGGTTAAACGGCTTTTCATATCAAAAGTTCTCGACCGTTTCCGCAACCCCCATATCAGCCATTACTGGCGGAACATTACCTTTAATTACACTTCCAAAATGAAGACCCGTTGTATTCCTCTTCTTATAAAATATTATCAGATAAATAATAGTGTTCCAAAATTATTTTCGTTTGGATTTGCAGCCTATCTGTTTTTTATGAAAGCGACAAAGCAAAGCGGGAATGAATTTTTTGGTGAATTTAATAACGGATATTACCTGATAGATGATGAAATGGCGGAGTTTTATTTTTATTTATGGCAAAGCCATTCGGCAAGTACAATAGTCAAAGAGGTTTTTGAGAATGTTACCTTATGGGGCGCGGATTTGATTCTTCTTCCTGCATTTGAAAACGCGGTAACTAAATACCTGGTTTCAATTTGTGAAAATGGAATGGCTTATGCCATTGAAAATCTTTTATCAGGAGAAGTTATTGACAAAAAAAAATCATAAAAGGATAAGGGCTTGAAATATGAGAGTCGGTAATTAATCTGGTTCAAATTATTTTCTGATAATAAAAGAATGGAAGACGCTTTCAAAATTAAAAACCATCCAAACATATTACAGACGATTCTGAATGTTTACGAATGAACCAATAATTTTTCATGCAAAAAGAATTAAAAAGGTCACTAAATTTTAAAGTTTTTATTAATTGACGATGAAATTTCAATACAATCCAAAATATCCTTCGGTTGAAGATTTAATAAAAAAAGCCAAAAGCCGAATTCCGAGGTTTGCTTTTGAATACCTTGATGGCGGTTGCAATGAAGAAGTAAATCTTTATAAGAACACTGCTGAAATCCGGGAAGTGGAGCTGATGCCGAAATATCTTTCGGACCACAGGGGCGCTGACATGAGAACAGAATTATTTGGACATGTTTATGATGCGCCTTTTGGAATTGCGCCGGTGGGTTTGCAGGGTTTGATATGGCCAAATTCTCCTGAAATACTTGCCAAAGCGGCCTTTGTACATAATCTTCCATTTGTATTAAGCACGGTCAGCACCAGTTCTATTGAGCGAATCGGTGAAATTACAGAAGGAAGAGCATGGTTTCAATTATATCATCCGGCGGAAGATTCCTTGAGAGATAAAATAATAAAACGTGCGGCTGAACATTGCCCTGTTCTGGTGATTCTGAGTGATGTTCCGTCTTTTGGATATCGTTCTAAAGAAATAAAAAATGGGTTGGCCATGCCGCCAAGAATGACTTTGAATAATATTTTTCAGATAATGGGAAAACCAAATTGGGCGATTAAAACATTGATACACGGGCAGCCTTCATTCCAGGTGTTAAAGCCCTATATGCCGAGAGGAATGAACATGCATCATCTTGGTTTGTTTATGAATAAAACATTTGACGGCAGATTAAATGAAGCCAAAGTTTCGGCTATCCGCCAGATGTGGAAAGGGAAATTGGTTTTAAAGGGGATCGTAAATGAAAGAGATGTTGAAAAATCGATACAGTTAGGCATAGATGGAATTATCGTCTCCAACCATGGAGGACGCCAATTGGATGCGGGGCAGTCGACGATTCATTCTTTAAAAGCGATTGTAGAAAAATATAAAGGAAAAATAAAGATAATGATGGACAGCGGTTTGCGTTCGGGTCCTGATATAGCAAGGACGCTTGCTTCAGGAGCCGAATTTACGTTCCTGGGAAGAACATTTATGTATGGTGCAGCTGCGTTGGGAGAACGTGGAGGCGACCATACCATCGCTATATTAAAGAGACAACTGCAACAGGTGATGGATCAAGTCTGTTGTGAGAAGGTCGAAGATTTAAAGAATTTCTTAATAAAGAATAATTGAAAAAAGAAAAAAAGATAAGAAACAACCCGAATAAGAAAAGGCTCTCCGCTGGAACTCTGATACAAGAGTTAAGCTCCTTAGCCGGTCAAGTAAATTATAAACTTCTGAATTAATAAACCTTTTCATAATCAAACCAATCAAATCGTTGATGATTTTTTAATCTGTTGACCTTTTGATTTTTTAATTCCTTAAAAATATAGAGTTTTGTAAATCTTGAACAGAGGCAAATTTTTTGAAGCTTTTAAGGCTGGAGGGAAGAGCAAATAAACCGTTACTCTTTATTTCCATCTGCTGAAAAATGTCTTTTTTATTTTCATTTTCAATCGCAGTTTTTTCTCCTTCATCATTTATCAATGTTACCTCTAGTTTGTTTGTGAAATTCCTTTTGAAGGGAATCAAGTTTTGGGATGCCTTGTATGCACCGGTTCACCCCACTGCCAGGAAATCTAGTATTACAGTTTCCTTTCAGATCAGATACCCTGATTGTAGAAGTAGGATAACTGTAAGCATTATTAATGGCAATATCAGCAGCCGTATCCGATATTAAGCGGCCTCAGCGTTTGTTCCGTGCTCCTAAAAAGGTCGTAGAAGTACGATTAAGCAATAAATCAGCTTCATTGCAATTATTTTTTGTTGAAAAAATGGTTGAAATTTATATGGTTACAGCTACCCTACGTATTGGCTTGCGCTCGCATAAATCTTTGAGCCATTAAAATTGCTTTTCAACTAATATTAAGGATGACGGAAAGTATTTTCTAGACTAAAGTTGCAGCTAAAAACAGCTGTTATCTCTTAGACCCTTGCTCCTGCCGATGCGCTTACTGCCCTTATCACATATTTTTCGCCATATTGTTTTTTTATACTGTCAATGGCCTGGTAAAGCTTGATCATTTCCTGGGTGTCATTGAACAGGTTGATTTGGTATGTGCCGGGAATCAGGTCGGTAAAGCGGATGCCGATCAACCGGATTAATTGGCGTCGGGTGTATAAGGAATTAAAAAGCTCCTTGGCTTTCTTTAAAAGTTCATGATCTGCGGCGGTGTAATCAATGGACATTTGTTTTTGCTCTGTCTGAAAGTCGCTGTAGCGGATCTTAACTGAAATGCAGCCGGTGAGCCGGTTTTGGCTGCGCAGCTCAAAGGCGATCTTTTCGGTCATGCGCGCAAGCTGCTGATGCAAAAACGCCGTATCAATTGTGTCCGTTTCAAATGTTTGTTCGGTGGAAATGGATTTTTGTTCGCGGTATGGAACTACCGGGGATTCGTCTATGCCATGTGCCCGGCGATGTAGTTCGCTTCCATTTTTACCTAACAGGTTTTGCATCAGTGCTACCGGAATCTCACTTAATGTCTTCACGGTTTCTACACCCATCTTCAACAGTTTGTATCCGGTCTCTTTTCCAATGCCTGGAATCTTCATAATACTAAGCGGCGCTAAAAAAGTTTTCTCGTTTCCAAAAGGAATTTCAATCTGGCCATTGGGCTTTATTTCATTGGTCGCAACTTTGCTGATGAGTTTGTTGGATGCCAACCCATAGGAAATGGACAGTCCGCTTTCCTCGGTTACTTTCTTCTTTAGCTGATTGCTGAATTTGAGGCAACCAAAGTATTTATCCATGCCGGTCATATCAATATAAAACTCGTCAATGCTGGCTTTCTCGAATACCGGCACGGTGTCCTGTATAATTTCGGTTACCAGTTTTGAATATTTGGAATAGGCTTCAAAATCACTTTTGATGATCACTGCATGAGAACATAAATTCCTGGCTGCTCTCATGGGCATTCCGCTGTGAATCCCAAATTTTCGTGCTTCGTAACTGCACGAGGCCACTACGCCACGATCGCTCATGCCACCAATCAGAACGGGCTTTCCACGTAGTTTTGAATTGCGCAAATATTCAACCGATACATAAAATGTATCGAGGTCCATGTGGGTGATATGTCGGTCGTTTGATAAAAGCATTATCCGAGGTTTGCATAGCTGCGGTTTTTATATCCTACTTTAAACATTGTCTGTACTTCTACGCTTTGAACTCCAAAATCTTCAACCACTTTGCCTGTAATCCGGTAAAAGCCGTTGTTGATCGGGTATTTTTTAGCCACATCCGGAAAGTGTACGGTGTCAATCCAGTTGAGCTCCTTATCAATGAAAGTGCCGAAGTACATCGCCTCATCGTTTTTAGTGATGACGTGTTTGTGGGCGATAAAATACACCAAACAGGTAACGGTTTTGCCCACACACTTTGCCAGGTCTTTTGATAAAATGTATTTGTCGCTGTCGTCATTGACGAGGTCAAACGGATTGGAAAGTGTGAATCCCAGGATTTCCATTTCATCATAGAGATCATCCAGCCGGTTGTCTTTGAGTTCGGGTAAAAAAAATTTCAAAGGCTCATCTTCAAACAGAGGCTGGCCTGCATGTAGCTGCGGTTGATTCTTCTTCTGTAAAAAGTTGGCTTCCCAGAGCAGGCTTTTCTTTGATTTGCCGGTAAACCTGAATGCGCCGATACTGATGAGTGTGTTTAACTGTTCAAGACCAATGTTGGTGCGTTCAATAAAATCCTGCAAATGCAGGTAAGGCCCGCTCATGCTTCTTTCTTCGATGATTGTTTCAACCAGCTTTGATTGTAGTTTTTTAATATGAATGAAGCCTACGTATACTTCATTGCCGCGGATATTGGTGTATTCATCACTGTTATTTACGCAGGGGGCTTTGATCTGGCCACCTGTTTTTAACAACTCCAAAAAATACAGTTCACGGGAATAAAAGCCTCCGAAATTATTGATGACCGCTACCATAAATTCTTTCGGGAAATAAGTTTTTAAATACAGGCTCATGTAGCTTTCAACAGCAAAGCTTGCCGAGTGGGCTTTATTAAAACTATAGCCGGCAAAGCTTTCCATCTGCCGCCATACTTCACCAGCCAGTTTATCCGAATGACCAATGGTTTTACAGTTAGAAAGAAACTTTTCTTTCATCATAAAGAAACGGTTGTGGCTCCTGTATTTGCCACTCATTGCCCTGCGCAAAATATCTGCCTCACCAAGGCTGAGGCCGGCGAAATAATGGGCGATTTTGATGACATCTTCCTGGAAAACCATGACGCCAAAAGTTTCACCGAGGTGTTCTTCAAAGAGCGGATGGATATAGGGAATCTTATCGCGGTTGTGAAACCGGTAAATGTATTCGCGCATCATTCCTGACTGAGCGACCCCTGGCCGGATGATACTGCTGGCGGCTACCAGCGTAATATAATCATCGCAATGAAGTTTTTTGAGCAACTGCCTCATGGCTGGTGATTCGATGTAAAAGCAGCCGATGGTATGCGCCTCGCGGATCTGCTTTTTGATTAGTTCATCATTCCGGAAGTTTTTAAAGTCGTGGATGTTTACATCAATGCCTTTATTTTTTTTGATCAGTTGCAGGCATTCTTTGATGTGGCCCAAGCCGCGCTGGCTTAGAATATCAAACTTATTGATGCCGATATCTTCGGCGGTGAACATATCCATCTGAACGCCCGTAAACCCCTTGGGCGGCAAAAAGCAGGTGGCATAATTGGTGATCTTTTCTTCCGTGATGAGCATCCCGCAAGGATGGATGGACATGATGTTGGGAAAACCTTTGAGTAGCTTTGCATATTGAAGGATCAGTTTTTGAATTTGGTCTGTTGGATGAATCGTTCTCTGCAGTGTTTTTATTTCATCTTCGGGCAGGCCGAATACTTTGCCTAGTTCATGAACGGCAGCATCCTGCTTAAACGTAGAATAAGAGCCGCAAAGGGCCACATGATCGTTACCAAATCTTTTAAAGATATAATCCATGATTTCATCGCGGTCTGTATAACTGAAGTCAATATCGAAGTCAGGTGGCGAGGTGCGTTCTGAATTTAGAAAGCGTTCAAAATACAGGTTCAGTTCGATCGGATCCACATCGGTAATGCCGAGGCAAAAGGCTACGATGGAGTTGGCGCCACTTCCCCGGCCTACATGATAAAAGCCGCGGGACGTGGCATATTGAACAATGTCGTGGTTGATTAAAAAATAGGCATTGAACCCTAACTGGTCGATTACTTTTAATTCTTTCTGCAAGCGCTCCTGGGCTACTTTATTCTTTTTGCCATAACGTTTCAGAAAGCCATCCTGTGCCAGTTTTAAGAGCAGCACCTTATCATCTTTTTTGGTGGCGCTGAAACATTGCTTGTTCTTGTCAACGCCAAAATCCATGGAGATGGAACAGGCTTCCATCAATTTATAGGTGTTGGTAATGATAAAAGGATAATGTTCAAATGCTTTGAGTAATTCAGAAGGCGAAACGAAGGTTTCTTTTTCGGATGCCTGGCATTCAACAGGCAGCTTTGATAACAGACAATTTTTATTGATGGCACGCAAAAGCCTGTGGAGGTTGAAATACGTTTTATTCTGAAAGGTAACCGGCTGGCGCACTACAATTCTATCTTTGTGGTTTTTCCAATCGAGCGTGATCAGTTTGTTTACTTCCCATGGAAGCACGCCGATGAATTCATTGGGCAGTAGTTGTGATAAAGATTTTGCAGGCAAGGGATAGAGGATAAATCCATCAGCAGGATTGTTAAAAAAAGTGGCACTTTCCGGAAAGGGTTTCTTTTGGATGAGATGTTCCGACAGAAAGTTATGCATCCATGCGAGGCCTTTATTATTGGCGGCAATTAAAATGTATAATAGCTGGTCTTCGTTACGGATCTCTGCGCCCACAATTGGTTTGATTCCTGCTTCCCGGGCCAGTTTTACAAACTCCCAGGCGTCGCATGTAGAATTGATGTTGGTGAGTGCCAATGAGGAAATGCCTTTATCTACGGCAGTAGCTACCAGTTCTGCTGTGGAGATGGTTCCATAACGGAAGCTGTAATATGTTTTGCAATTCAGGTACATAAGAAAGTACTAATAATATTAGCAAAGTTTAGCTAAATTATTTATACTCCCAAGAAAATAAAGGTATAATTTTAAAGAAAAAATAAGTTACTGATAATCATGATGACGAACTATCGCAATAAAATAAATTTCTTCTTCAACTAAGGTTATGTCTGTAAAAATTGAAAGTAAAAGTTGTTGTTGGGTACAACAACAGCAACAATAATAGGCGGCGATAAACCTTGGTTATTAATATAAGCCTATTCAGAATCTTCGCTACGTCCTTCTAAACATTTTACCACCATTTCAATGGAAACTGAATTTGTTCGACTGTGCTTACGACCAGGTCGGGCTTGAATGCGTAATGGCTGATATCTTCTTTTTTTGCAATGCCCGACAATACTAAAATGGTTTTATATCCCATCTGGACACCACCTTCTATGTCAGTTTCCATTGTATCTCCAATGACGGTTGTTTCTGCGGTTTCCAATCCCAGGTATTTTCTGGCAGAGCGCATCATTACCGGGCTTGGCTTGCCGGTTACAAATGCTTTTCTGCCTGTAGCCTCTTCTATCATGGCAGTTGTAGCCGCAATACCGAGGTTATTCCAGCCTGGCTTTTTGGGAGATGGGTCTCTGTTGGTGGTAATAAATTTTGCTCCTGCAAGGATCATGTCAACGGCGCGTTGAACCATTTCCAAAGTAAAATTTCTGCCTTCGCCGAGCACTACAAATTCAGGATCTGTATTTACAAGGGTGATACCGTTTTCATGCAAACTGGTTAATAAGCCGCCTTCGCCAAGTACATATGCAGTTCCGTTTTTACCCTGGTCGCCTAAAAACTTACCGGTTGCCATAGCGCTAGTGTACACATGGGATTCGGTAACCTCAATGCCAAATCCTTTTAACTTACGTACCGACTCAAGCCTTGTACGCTGGCTGTTATTGGTCATGAAAGTAAAAGGTATTTTTTGCTTAAGTAGGTAGTTAATAAATTTATCAGCACCCTCTATTAGTGTTTCACCGCTATATATTACACCATCCATATCTATTAAAAGTCCGTGTTTCATATAATTCATTTAATTAAAAAACGCTTCACATTTTCTTATGAGTGCGCAAATTTACTGCATTACATTTCATACTTAACCTCTAATAGATTATCTTTTCATTACCTCTGAATAACGTTGCTATTTATAAAGATTGATGGCCGGATTGCCTATAGAAGCAGAATAATTACAAAGCCGGGAAAAATGATGTACAGGGAAGGAGGCTTATTTTCACTACTTTTATTTCGACCCCAGCAGGAACGCTTGAATTGCTTTCCCAATAATAAACCAATAAACCAATAAAAATTATCTCGACCCCATAATTTTGATTAAGTTTATCATTCAAATATTATTTTGATCTTTTCTAGCATATCTCCAAATATTCCTGCAGATACCTTGGATCTTATAGCAACTCAAAAAGCACATTTAAGAGAAGATTGTGCAAAGATTGAAACCCAGCTAGCGCTTAATAAACCTACTCCTGCAAATTCTTCGTTAGTTCTATTCTATGATTCGTCGCTACTATCTACTCCTTTGCCATATCAGGAATCCGGTAGGGACACAGCGAAGTGGTTATTTATTAAATCGGGAATTAAGTTTACGATTGTGGGAAAATGGAATATTAATTTGTAAGGTAAAGCGGAAATTTAAATGCGTAAAGCGGATCACTACTTCTTTCTAAAAAATAATTGTTTGTCATTTTCTTCTTTTTTTCTAAACGTTGAGAAACATTATCCTTATTTTTTGGAGTACTTTCCGGCAAGAGTCCGTATTCGTTCGAATACAGCGAATAATTTTATTTGAACCATAATTGCATTAGCGTATTGTAAAAAATGCTGTATCAATATCGAACCATAACTGTATCAAAACCGGACACTTTATTTTTCCAATTTTCACAATTGATTGGTTTACAGCAGAAAAAGAAATGGCATAAATTTCCGTTAATAGAACAAGGGTGTGATTTTACAATTATTCGATTGCACATTGAAATACGTGGAAAAAATTCACTCCTGAATATCGAATTGAATAAAAATCCTGGGTGAAATTTTGAGGCTTCGCCATTTTATTGCCTGTATTGACTAGCTTGGATTAACATTATTTGCAACAGCTCAACGCACAAAAAAAATTGGTATAAAAAAATTTTATTGCCGCAGGATCAGGTGTGTTCATTGCATTGTCAACCATAAGTCTTCACACAATAAAAGGAGCGGTTGCAAATCCGGTGAAGAGTTTGAGAAGTGAATAGTTAATGTGACGATAAGCTGATGCGCTGGAAAAATAAAAATCCGAAGTATTTGTTTGTGTACTGTACATAACGGTTATCCATAAACGAAAATAAAAATGATAGAAAACTATTTTAAAACTGCGCCGATAAGCTTTACCATAATCTTTTTATCAGCGTTTTTTTTTAATACAAATGCTCAAACAGTTAAAGTATCTTCTAATCCAAATGCATGGGATACAATGGGTGTAACACCTGTTCAGGAAACATATAAAGGTAAAGAATGCCTGCTCATAAAATCAGGGGCTATCATTGTAAAAGGTGCCAATTTGAGAGACGGTATCATTGAAGCAGACATTTGTTTTCCCAAACAACGCAGTTTTCCTGGCTTTGCAGTCCGCATGCAAGACTTGAAAGATTTTGAAAATTTTTATTTGCGTCCTCATCAATCAGGTAACCCTGATGCCGCTCAATATATTCCCATATTCAATGGCATGGACGCATGGCAATTATATTATGGAGAAGGATATAGCGGAAAATTTAATTACAAATTTGATGAATGGCAGCACATAAAAATTAATGTGCATGGCTTAAAGGCAGAATTTTATATAGATGACACGCCGGTAATAAAAGTGAAAGAATTGCTGCGCCCCTGGCAAGCGGGAAAGATTGTTGTAATATCTGGCGGGGCACCACTGCGAATAGCTAACATGCAATACACTATTGAAGAAGGAGCACCTCCGACTCCAATGCCAACGCCTGCAAACGGCACCGGGGGATTAATAACGCAATGGAAGGTATCTAATGCTGTCGACCGAAGTTTATTTGAGAAGCAATATCAACTGACACCAGCAATAAAAAAGAAACTTTCATGGACTATCCAACGAAGTGAACCATCAGGAACGATTAACCTGGCAAGATTTGGCAGTTGGTCCGATACAACAAATACAATCGTTGCAAAACTAATTATTGAGTCCGCATCAGAACAAGTGAAAGGGTTATCTTTTGGTTTTAGTGATTTTGTAACCGTATACCTTAATGGTAAAGCTATCTATAATGGAGCCGATAATTTTATGTCTAGAGATTATAGATTTTTAGGCACTATCGGTTTTTTTGATAAGTTATTTCTTCCCTTAAAAAAAGGTAGCAATGAATTGTGGTTTGTGGTGTCAGAAAATTTTGGGGGATGGGGTGTAAAAGCGAAGTTCGAAAACATGGACAAAATATCATTGAGATGACTATGGCTCATTGAATGAATTAATAAATAAAAAAGTAAATCATGAAAAAAATATTCCTCTTTGTAATGCTATGTTGCACGGCATCTAAGTTTGTAGCTGCACAGAAAAATGAAATTTCTTATTCAAAAACGGACAATAATTTCCAGGTGGAAGTAAATAACAGCGCTGAAAAGACCAGCCTTAGGGTTAAAGGTGATGTGATGCTTGGCGACGATGATAAAAGTATTGAGAAAATGTCGCCCAACAGTTTTGTAGAATACCGGATTAAAGGTCAATCGCTGGATATCAGTACTGCTGATGGAAACGCGCTCACTTATACGATCAATGGTGTTAAGAAAATAAATCCCGATGCACAGGACAAAGTACTTATTGAGCAGTGTGTGAAGGCAATGATTGGTTACGGCATAGATGCGGATAACCGGGTAAAAAGAATTTTTGATAAGAGTGGAACGGCAGGTGTGTTGAATGAAGTGGGCCGTTTCAAAAGCGACTATGTGAAGGAAATCTATCTCTCATGGCTTTTGAAAAATCAAAAATTATCCAAAGATGAAATGATCGCCCTGTTGAACAAAACCGGTGAGTACCTTAGCAGCGATTATTACAAGTCAGAATTATTGAATGGAGTAATGTCTTCTTTCCTCAGCAACGAGGCTATGTCCGATGCTTATCTGAAAGCAGTTGCTAGTATAAAGTCAGATTATTATCAATACACTTCTGTCAAAGGGTTACTGAAAACTTCATTGAATGAGAAACAATTTGACGAAGTATTGTCTATAGTGGATAATATGAAATCGGGTTATTACCAGTTTGAGGTGTTGAAAAGCATTTTAAATAACACTACTATTTCTGAAGATAAATTTTCAAGAGTGCTGAAGATCACTGCAAACGTGAAAAACGATTATTACAAATCGGAGATTATTTCCTCGTTGCTTAAAAATAAAGACATCAGCAGCAATCGCTATTCACAAACTATGGCAGCGATGCGGGGCATGAAAAGTGATTATTATCAATCGGAAATATTGAAGAAGTTAATTGATCCTAATGTAAAAGATGAATCGCAGTGGAGCAAGCTGATTGATTATGCCGGAAATATTCATTCTGACTACTACCAGTCAGAAGTACTGATAAAAATAGCTGATGAAATGCCTGACAATCAATCGCTAAAAAAGCAACTGAACGAAGCTGCAAAGAAAATAAAGTCAGATTATTACTATGGGGAAGTAGTCCGTAAGACAGGGAAATGAGAACTAACACATCAGTATTTCAAATAATCAAAATATACGTTACGCAATGCTTAAAAACTTTTTGACAACTCTTACAAGACAACTCTGGCGCAACCGCCTCTTTACTATTTTAAATGTCCTCGGCTTCAGCGTTTGCATCTGCGTGGCGTGGATTATTTTTCGTATGGTAAGCTATGAATATAGCTTTGATAAAAAGATCCCTGATGCAAATAATATTTACCAGGTAGTATCCAAGAGCAAGAATGCTGGTGATGCCAAGGAAGGTGGTTTTGCCGGAATTTCAAAACCGGTGCTGAATGCTTTAAAAAATGATGTAAGCGGGGCCGGTTTAGTTGTTCCCATGTTTTATAAAAAGCAGCATCGGGCAACAATAAATGACGGCGCAGGATCACCGGTACGGCAATTTGAAAAAGGAGACGATGATATTCAATTGGTGTCTACTCTGCCTGATTATTTTAAACTTTTAAATTACCAGTGGCTTGCCGGCAATCCTGCTACAGCATTGGATGCGCCGGATAAAGTAGTACTTACGGATACAAGAGCGCAGGAATATTTTCCTTCCTTCAAACCGCAGGAGATCATTGGCAAAACCATTGTTTATGATGATACGGTTTTGCGCCGGATATCGGGAGTAGTGGCTCAACTGAATTATCCCAACAGCTTTAGTGAAGATAACAATGAGTTCATCCCTGTTGACAAAGAGGACTTTGCAGATAATAATTGGGGTGGCAAGAACTCCGATGATCTCATCTTTATAAAACCTGCGAAGGGAACGAATCCCCAGGAGATCATGAAGCAATTGAACGCAATCAATCTGAAGTATAACAAAGAAGATTTTGAAAAATACAATTACAAGTCGTGGTATGATGTAATGCCCTTAAAGGAAAAACATTTTCAAACCGAGTTTAATGCACAAACCCGCACAGCCAACAAAAAAGTATTAAACGGGTTGATGATTGTTGGCGCTTTTTTACTGTTGCTTGCCTGCATCAACTATATGAACCTGAGTACAGCGCAGCTTCCCAAACGGGCAAAGGAAATTGGGATACGAAAAACCTTAGGCAGCTCATCGCGTGAGCTTGTTTTTCGCTTTATCGGAGAAACGGTTATCGTAACCTCGCTGGCGGCCTTGCTCTCATTTTTATTGACCGCATTTGCCGTAAAAGTATTTATGGATTTTTTGCCTGCGGGCCTTTTCGGATATATGAATTATGAGGCAATGATCGGTTTTATGCTCACACTAATTATCATGGTGTCCCTGCTCTCCGGCCTTTATCCGGCGTGGCTTTCTTCAAAAGTCAATACAGTAAATGTATTAAAAGGAGTTACTGAAAAAGTTGTTGGCAGAAGCGGCTTTTCACTTCGCAAAGGATTGATTGTTTTTCAATTTCTGATAGCGCAGGTGTTTATTATTGGCAGCATTATTATTCACCAGCAGCTAAAATACGCATTGAATACGGATCCTGGCTTTAATAAAAACGGGATTGTTACCGTTACGGTTCCTTATTACATTAAAAATGACCCAAAGTATAAAGACAGGCAATTCATATTAAAAAATGAGTTGGTCAGAAATTCTGCTATTGCGGGTGTATCAATTGGAAACCGGCCGATGGATAATTCCATGATGGCAAATGTTATGAGCTATTATAAAGATACTACCGAAATTCAGCATCAGATAAATATGAAATTTGGTGACACAGACTATCTGCGTTTATACGGATTTCATTTGCTGGCGGGTAGAAATTTCAGCGCGTCTGATACCATGAATGAACTGGTGATTAATGAAAAAGCGGTTGAGGCTTATGGTTTCCAATCACCGCAGGATGCGATTGGTAAAGTATTGGTGAGGCCGAATGATAAATCAACCTATCCAATTGTAGGCGTAGTGAGTGATTTTCACCAGTTTGGTGTACAATCGAAAATAGCCCCTGTTCTTATCTCCACAAGTAAAAAACAAAGTTCCATACTCAATATTAAGCTACCTGATGAAGTATCAAAATGGAAGGAATCCCTGAAAGTAATAGAGCAGCAATGGAAGAAATTGTATGCTGGCGTTCCGTTTAATTACACGTTTTATGATGATACGATAAAAAAGTTTTATAAAGAAGAGGAACGGATGCAAACATTGGTGAGTGCAGCAACAGCCATTGCAATTTTGATCAGCTGCCTGGGTCTGTTTGGCCTTGCAACGCTTACGGCTTTCCGGCGCACAAAGGAAGTAGGTATCAGAAAAGTGTTGGGGGCCTCGGTAGCGGGTATTGTAAAACTATTATCAAAAGAGTTTTTGTCGCTGGTATTAGTTTCCGTAATTATTGCTACGCCCATTGCCTGGTGGCTTATGAATAAATGGCTTCAGGATTATGCATACCGTGTTGAAATAAAGTGGTGGATATTTATTATTGCGGCAGTTGCAGCGGGTGTGGTTGCTTTGTTGACAGTAAGCTACCAGGCAATAAAAGCAGCGGTAGCGAATCCTGTCGAGAGTTTGAGGAGTGAATAGGTAATTACCGCGAGCGAGAAAGCTGGCGATTGCCAATCCAATAAAGGGTTTGAGGTCGGAATAATACTGATGTTCATAAGCCTTTGAGAATTAGAGTTCGAATACTTAAAAATAAACTTCTTTCATGTTCAAAAATTATTTAAAAACAGCCTGGCGTAACCTTTGGAAACATAAGGCTTTTACCCTGATTAATATCCTGGGTTTGTCGGTTGGTATGACTGCTTTTTTCCTGATCTTTTTGTATGTGAATTTTGAAACAAGCTATGATGCTTTTAACACGAAGGCCGACAGAATTTACAGGGTAGTTACTGATATTAAAACGCCGTCTGATATGCTGCACTGGAGTTCCACTTCAGCACCGATGGCAATTAATATTAAAAGGGATTTCCCTGAAGTTGAATCTGCGGTAAGGGTAAGCTTGCAAAGTTTCCTGGTGCGAAAAGGCAGCATGAAATTCCAGGAGAAGAACACCATTATGGCTGATTCTACACTCTTCAAGATCTTTGATTTTCCCCTGATTTATGGAGATAAGAATACAGCCTTGAAAGAGCCGATGAGCGTGGTGCTTTCACAAACGGCATCCAAAAAATATTTTGGTAATAGCGATCCTGTGGGTCAAACAATTCTGCTTACCGGCGGATTGATCAATGCAAAAGTTACCGGGGTTATAAAAGACATTCCGGAGAACTCACAGATAAAAGCGGATATGATTGTATCAATGTCATCACAAAAGCAGGTATATGGTAATTCCTTGGATAGCCAATGGGCAAATTTTGGTCTAACCTCTTACCTGCTTTTAAGACCGGGGGCAAATCCAAAGAATCTGGAATCGAAACTGCCAGCATTTTTAGATAAATATACAGGTGAGAAACTGAAGGAAGCACAAATGAGCTTTAAGCTTTTTCTTGAACCATTAAGGGATGTTTACCTGCGTTCAACAAGGGATGGCAAAAAAACGGGTAACATAAATAATGTTTATATTTTTTCAATCATTGCCCTGTTTATCCTGATTATTGCCTGTATTAATTTCGTAAATCTTACTACCGCAAAGTCTGCCGAAAGGGCAAAAGAAGTGGGCATACGTAAGGTAGCAGGTGCTGAAAAGTTTCAACTCATGCGACAATTTATCGGGGAGTCAGTTTTGTTGTGTTTAATAGCATTTGTGATAACGGTAATTCTCTCCATTATCTTAATTCCTTTATTTAATCAACTTGCCGGCAAAACCATTAGCACAGGATTCTTCCAGCATTTCTCAAATGTGCTATTGCTATTGATTACTTCTGTTTGCATTGGATGCATAGCAGGCATTTATCCCGCATTGGTTTTGTCATCCTTCAAACCAATTATTGTTTTAAAGGGCCGGTTTTTAACAGGAAACCATGGTATTTTATTAAGAAAGGGGTTGGTGGTTGCCCAATTTACTATTTCCATTGCACTGATCATTGCAACGATAGTTGTATACAACCAATTGAAATATATGCGTAGTCAGGATCTTGGTTTTAATAAAGATCAGATGCTGATCATAGATACCAATGGCGATAAAAATAAAGATGCGTTTAAAGAATCTTTGTCTTCAATCCCAGGGGTTAAAAGCACCTCCTTTTCCAGTTCAGTTCCGGGAAACGGTAATTCAACGGCCTATTCCAAAGTCGAAAATAAATCCGGTGATATGCAAACGGCCAGCCTGGATGTATACTTTGTTGATTTTGATTTTATCAATCAATATAAAATGAAGATTGTTGCCGGACGTGGTTTTTCAAAACAATTTGCTACTGATACTACAGAGGCAATGGTAATCAATGAAAGTACAGCAAAGTTATTAGGGTATAGTTCGCCCGAGCAGGCTATCGGCAAAAACTTTGACCAGTGGGGAAGAAAAGGGAAAATCATTGGTGTGATCAAAGATTTTCATTATCAAAGTTTACAACAAGCCATACCACCTTTGACCATGCGGATCGAACCGCAAGGTTACCAAATGCTTTCAATTAAAGTCTCTCCCAATAATTTGCCTTCAACCATTAAGACAATTGAAAGTAAATGGAATCATTTTATTCCCGACAGGCCATTTGATTATACATTTCTTGATGAAAGCTTTGACAAACAATACCGGGATGAAGACAGGTTTGGAAACCTGTTTTTAAACTTTGCCGTTCTTGCTATATTTATTTCCTGCCTTGGCTTGCTCGGCCTTGCATCTTATAGTACCATACAAAGGACAAAAGAAATAGGGATCAGAAAAGTGCTGGGAGCTTCCGTTTCAAATATCACGACCTTATTATCAAAGGACTTTATAAAACTTGTTTTGATCGCATTGCTGATCGCATCACCAATTGCGTGGTTTGGAATGCACAAATGGTTAGAGGGATTTGCCTATCGTATCAGCATTAGTTGGTGGATATTTATTCTGGCAGGGACGTTAGCAATATTAATAGCACTGTTAACTGTTAGTTTCCAGGCAATAAGAGCAGCGATTGCAAATCCGGTGAAGAGTTTGAGAACGGAATGAATGCAAATGTGAAAATTGGAAAATGAATTTCAAATTATTGTTGGTTTACTATAATATAACGGTTATTCATAAACGAAATAAAGATGTTTAAAAATTATTTTAAAACAGCGTGGCGAAATATCACTCGCAATAAAGCTTTTTCGGTTATCAATATACTCGGTCTTGTGCTGGGCCTCACCTGCAGTTTGCTTATTTTTCTTTGGATAAAAGATGAATTCAGTGTGGATGCATTTCATAAGAACGGTAAAGAATTATACCAGGTATATGAACGCCAGACTTATGATGGAAAGATAGACGCAAGTTATTTTACACAAGGATTATTGGCCCAGGAACTGAAGAAGCAAATTCCTGAAATACAATATGCAAGTGCATTTGATTATGCGGCTGCTCCGGGGACCCAAAACACATTTGAAGCTGGAGATAAGATCAATAAAATGACCGGCATGTTTGCTGGCGCTGATTTTTTTAGCATGTTTAGTTTTCATTTACTCCAGGGAAGTGTAAAGCAAGCTTTAAGCGAACCATCAGAAATTGCTATTTCGCGAAAGATGGCTGATAACTTTTTTGGAAGCCCTGAAAAAGCAATTGGTAAAACCATCCAGTTTGAAAATAAAGAATCCCTTCAAGTAACAGCAGTTTTTGAAAATGTTCCGGTTAACTCTTCTCTTCAATTTGATTTCTTAAGGAGCTGGACGGATTTTATTAAACAAAATAGTTGGGTTAATAATTGGGGAAACACTGACCCGCAAACCTTTATCCAGCTTCGCAAGGATGCGGATGTCGCAAAGGTAGAAGCCAAAATAAAAGATTTCATTTATAATTATCAGCCAAAAACAAAAGGGCTTCTTACCCAACTGGCTTTGCAACCATTTACTCAACGCTATTTATATTCCAATTTTAAAGACGGTCATATTGATGGCGGACGAATTGAATATGTCCACTTGTTTAGCATCATTGCGATTTTTATTTTACTGATTGCCTGCATTAATTTTATGAATTTGGCAACTGCACGTTCTTCAAAAAGAGCTAAAGAAGTCGGAATCAGAAAAGTAGTTGGGGCAAAGCGTTCATCTTTAATTGGACAATTTATTGGTGAGTCGGTTTTGTTTACCTTTATTTCTATTGTTATAGCTCTCGTGCTCACTTCATTGCTCTTGCCCACGTTTAATAATCTTACGGGCAAACATTTGGTTTTACCAATTCATCAGCCTTTTTTCTACGTAATTATTGTAAGTCTTTTATTATTAACCGGCTTGGTAGCGGGTAGTTATCCTGCATTTTTTCTTTCGTCTCTCAATCCTGTCCGTGTACTAAAAGGCAAGTTACAAATTGGCCGGGCCAACACTTTTTTTCGCAAAGGGTTGGTTGTAATCCAGTTTGCACTTTCCATCATTATTATCATAGCTACCATCGTTATTTATGAACAAATGAAATATGTGCAAGCCAAAAATCTTGGCTATAACCGGGAGAATCTTATCTATATGCTAATTGAAGGAAATCTCATTAATAAATATGATGTGTTTAAACAGGAAACAAAAAGTAATACAGCCATTTTGAATATTTCAAAAATGGAGGAGTCACCTACTGGTATTGAGCATCATACCAACAGTATCTCTTGGCCTGGTAAAAGCCCTAATTTAAATGTACCATTTGCAGACGTTGTTGTTGGTTATGATTTTGTGAAAACCATGAAGCTGAATTTGGTCGCCGGACGTGATTTTTCAAAAGCCTTTAACGATTCAACGCACTTCCTTTTAAATGAAACTGCGGTTGAAAAAATCGGTTTAAAAGATCCTATTGGAAAAACGATAACGTGGGGAAGGCATGATGGAACCATTGTTGGCGTTATAAAAGATTTTCATTTCAATTCGCTTCATACGCCTATTGAGCCGCTGATTATAAGGCTTGATGAAAACTGGACTTGGGGAACAATTTTAGTCCGCATCAAGGCAGGGCAAACAAAGCGGGCATTGTCTGATTTAGAAAAAATTTGTAAAGACATTAATCCAAAATTTCCCTTTACTTACCAGTTCTCTGACTTGCAATATGCCAAGCTTTATAAGAGCGAGCAGGTGGTAAGCAGGCTGTCGAACTATTTTGCGTTTTTAGCGATTTTTATTTCATGCCTCGGTCTTTTTGGCCTGGCAATGTTCACGGCAGAGCAACGCAATAAAGAAATCGGCATAAGAAAAGTATTAGGTGCTTCATCAAAAAATATTGTTGCGCTGTTATCATCCAATTTTTTAAAACCCGTTTTTATTTCCCTTGTTATTGCATTTCCGGTAGCTTGGTTAGTGGCTCAAAAATGGTTACAGGGATTTGCATACAGGATTCATATTAGCTGGTGGATTTTTTTAATTTCAGGTATTGTTGCCATTCTTATCGCTTTGATAACAGTAAGCTACCAGGCAATAAAAGCAGCGATTGCAAATCCGGTGAAGAGTTTGAGAACGGAATAAGATGCAATTATGAAAATTTCAAAATTTCAAAATAAAAATTTGAATTATTTCCCGGTTTTCTAAAATATAACAGTAACCCACAAACGAAAACAATATGTTTAAAAACTATTTCAAAAGCGCCTGGCGAACCGTATGGAAAAATAAATTTTATTCGGCCATCAATATCAGTGGATTGGCTGTTGGGTTGGCTGCCGGCATTATGTTGCTAATGTGGGTGCAGAATGAATTGAGCTATGATAAATTTAATAAAGATTACCAGCACATTTACCGTTTGAGCAGCCAGCTCAAATCAAACGGAGAAAACGTGACATGGACGGGCGTTCCAGGCCCTTTGGCAGTTTTTGCCAAATCAATGCCACAAGTTCAGTCAATAGTTAGGACACAAAATTTATTTGATCAGGTTCTTTCAAATGAAAACAAAAATAAAATCTTTGATGGAAATACTATCGGCGTGGTAGATAGCGGCTTTTTTAAGATGTTCAGTTTTCATTTGATCAAGGGTGATAAAGCCAATCTTTTTCAGAATTTAAATTCTATTGTTATCACAAAAGCCATTGCCGAAAAATTATTTAATAATGCTGATGCTATTGGAAAAACCGTAAATTTTTATAATGAAAATTTTATCGTCTCAGGGGTCTTGGCAAATTTCCCAAAAAATTCATCGATTAAATACGACGCGATTGTGCCAATGGCAGTCTTGGCAGCAGAGTTTAGGGCAAACGGTGGCAATGGCGATTGGAAAACAATTGACGAAGATTTGGGTGATTTTAGTTTTACTACTTATGTAAAATTAGACCCTGACGCAGACCCGGTTAAAACAGGTCAGCAATTTTCTGCCACTTATAAAAAAGCACGCAATGGTGACAGTGAGGCTTCCTTTCATCTCCAAAATCTTGCAAGCATTCATTTGGTAAGTGCCGATGGAAATAATTCTCCGCTGAGGATGGTACAAATTTTTATTCTCGTAATCGTTTTATTATTGGCTATAGCCGGTATCAATTATGTAAACCTCTCTACGGCGCGTTCATTGGTTCGTGCGAAAGAAGTAAGTATTCGCAAAATAGTGGGTGCTCAAAAGCTCCAGTTATTTTTTCAGTTTATTGTAGAAACTTTTGTGCTTTTTTGTATTGCTGCTGTTTTTGCAATTGTGCTGATTTTCCTTCTGATGCCGCTCTACAACAACATTTCAGGAGAGACATTGTCTTTTAATCTATCAGATATAAGAGTATGGGAAGTAACAGGAATTGCAGTTTTAGGAACATTAATCGCTTCAAGTATTTATCCTTCAATTTTATTATCATCGTTTAAACCTTTAGAATCTTTAAAAGGAAAAATTACCTCCGGCATAGGCATGGCTTCATTTAGAAAAGCATTGGTTGTATTCCAATTTACCATTTCAGTTGTTCTCATAGTTTGCACCATCATCATGAGCAACCAAATGAAATTTGTGAAGAATAAAAATCTGGGTTATGATAAAAGTTATGTTTTTTCTGTTCCATTGACACAAGGTGTAGTTGATCATATAGAGGCAGTAAAAACAGAATTGAAAAAGCAATTTTCCATTTCAGATGTGGCAGCATCTGATGCTTATAATTTTTCGAGCGTCACTAGTGCAACAGGCGATCTTGATTGGAAAGCAAAACCTGCGAACACCAGCCTGATGATCACGCAGATAGCTGCTGATAAAGATTTTATTCCAACCATGAGAATTAAGTTTTTGGAAGGGCAGAATTTTACTGCCACTCCTGCCGACAGCGCTTATTATATTTTGAATGAAACCGCGGTAAAACAAATGGGTTTAAAACAGCCTTATGTTGGCCAGCAAATTTCTTTTCACAAAAATAAAGGAACGATTCTCGGAGTAGTGAAAGATTTTAATTTCCAATCTTTAAAGGAAAAAATTTCGCCACTGATTTTTTACAGATACAATAATAAAAATATCCTTTATGTAAGAACAACGGGCAGTCACGCCCAGGACGCCATTGCTGCAGTAGAGAAACAGTATAAAAAATATGCCGGTGATTCACCGTTTGGGTACCAGTTTTTAGACGCAACTTTTGATGCGCAATACAAGACCGACCAGCGCACAGGTACCTTGTTCAATTTTTTTGCGGGTATTGCCATTTTTATTTCCTGCCTGGGCCTGTTTGGCCTGGCAACTTATACCGCCCAGGTAAAAACAAAAGAAATCGGAATCAGAAAAGTATTGGGTGCAAGCGTTGCAAGTATAGTGGAACTATTAAGTAAAGACTTTTTAAAATTAGTAATTATCGCTATTGTTATCGCTACACCTCTTGCCTGGTGGGCAATACACAAATGGCTGGAAGGATTTGCTTACCGTACCGACATACCATGGTGGATATTTGCGATTGCAGGACTTTTAGCATTGTTGATAGCGTTAGTTACAGTCAGCTTCCAGGCAGTAAAAGCGGCCGTTGCTAATCCGGTGAAGAGTTTGAGGAGTGAATGATTATCGTGAATGGTGAATCGTGAATTAGATAGGGCATTATAAAATGATAGGTCAGTAAACAAATTTTTATGTTTAAAAATTATTTTAAAGCCGCCTGGCGGAATATCAGCAATAAAAAATTTTATACGCTGATAAACATTTTGGGATTATCATTTGGTATTACCTGTGCTACATTTTTATACCTGTTTATTTCTTTTCATTTCAGCTTCGATCGTTATCATAAAAATGCAACTACTACATACCGGGTTGTTAATGAAATTTATTTTGATAAAACGGTTCATGTTAAAGGCGCCTCAATAGCCATGTATAAAGCTCTGTCGGCGACCAGTGCGACCATCAGGAACTCCTCTGTTATGTTGGGTAATATCAGTTTTAGAATAAATGTAAGAAATGGTAATGCGGACAAAAGGTTTAAAGAGAATAAAAATATATCCTTTGTATCCCCCTCATGGTTTTCAATGTTTGACTATACTTTTATTTCGGGAGATGCAAAGCAATTGCTTTATCCAAATACGGCTGTAATAACTCAATCGCTCGCGAACAAATATTTTGACAAACAAAATCCCATTGATCAAACAATTATTTTTCCAAACAATGTCCTTATAAAAATTATTGGTGTTATAAGTGATGCACCATACAATTCAGATCTGAAATCGTCGATGTATGTTTCTCTCGCTTCTTACAGAAATGTTTTTCCAAAGAAAGAAAACGAATTTTTTACCGATTGGGGCTGGATAGGTGACAACACTTCTCTTTATCTCACCTTAAATAGTCTGCAGTCAAAGTCATTCGTGGAAACACAGATCAACAATTTGGCAAAAACCGAGTTAGGTAATAACGCGAAGTATTATCATTTTTTTCTGCAGCTGTTAGCAGACGTACATTTCAATACTGAATATGGTGGCATTATTCAGCAATCTTTGTTGTATACTTTAATGCTTATTGGTATTTGCATTTTGATTATTGGAAGTGTCAATTATGTAAATCTTTCCATTGCCCAACAATCAAAAAGGCTGGTTGAAATTGGAACAAGAAAAGTTCTTGGAGCAACACCATGGAAACTTTTTTGTCAATTTATTACTGAAACACTTCTTACAATAATCATTGCAGCTGTTATTTCTGTTATTGCAGTTTCAGTGCTTTTTCCTGTGGCGAATAAAACGCTGTTTGCACAAAATCCGGTCTATATAATTTCTTATAAAGACTTCGCGTTGTTTTTATGTTGCCTTTTGCTTGGGTTGATCATAATTTCAGGAATTTATCCTGCAGTTGTTTTAAGCAGAATACCTGTTGGCAGGGCGTTTAAAAATGTAACCGGTTCATGGAAGTCTGGCATGCTGAAAAAGATTCTGATTGTTGCTCAAAATACGGTGGCTTGTATGCTGATTGTTTGTACAATTATTATGGTGATGCAGGTTCAATTTTTAAAACACACTGATATTGGTTTTAACAGTAACCTTGTGGTCATGTTGCCTTTGCAGGATACTTCATTGTTAAAGAAAAATTATTTAAGAGATCGGCTTAATACAATCCCGCAGGTTAGATCGTATAGTTTTTGTCATGCCTCACCTTCATCAGATAACGATTGGGGCGGATCGATAAAATACGATAACAGAGATTGGGCATCCTGGAAGGGACTTTCTGAAGTAGGTGATTCATCTTATGTGACCACGTTTGGTTTACACATCATTGCGGGAAGAAATTTAAGAGAGGGTTTTGCAACATCAGAGTTTCTTATCAATGAAAAAATGGTTAAGGAACTTGGAATAAAAAATCCTAGTGATGTGTTAGGTAAGAAATTGACTATAGGACAATTTAATGATGAGGTTGGAAACATTGTAGGAGTTGTAAAAGATTTCAATTCACAGTCATTAGCTGTTCCCATTTCACCTCTTGTTATTGCGGATGTTCCCGGAAAATTTAGTTCAATTGCAGTAAAACTAAGTGGTAGTGATTTGTCGCATTCAAAAGATGAAATACGGCAAACCTGGCAACAGGTATTTCCGGCTGATGTTTTTGAATATCATTATGTTGATGACCAGATAGCCAGCCTTTATACTAAAGAAGATCTTCAGCAAAAAATTGTTTGGCTTTCAGCGATGGTTGCAATTATAATTAGTTGCCTTGGTTTACTTGGGCTAGTATCCTTAATGACGTTACAACGCACCAAAGAAATTGGAATACGAAAAGTATTAGGAGCAAGCGCTGCAGGTATTACAACTATGCTTTCAAAAGATTTTTTAAAACTTGTAGTTGTTTCAATCTTTATTGCCATCCCATTAGGCTGGTTGATTATGAATGACTGGCTTACAAACTTTGCTTACCATGTAAGCATTTCGTGGTGGGTATTTGCATCAGCAGGATTATTAGTGATATTGATTGCATTGATAACAGTAAGCTTTCAGGCAATAAAAGCGGCGATAGCTAATCCTGTGAAGAGTTTGAAAAGTGAGTGATGTAATAATATGGTGATTAGCTATTTTGCTAATGAGAAAATTTGAAAACCAAAATTCAGGTTATTTGTTTGTTTATTCTAAGTAAAAAAAAGAATCAGATGCTAAAAAATTATTTCAAAACTGCTTTTAGATATTTTTGGACACATAAAATATTTTCAGGTATCAACTTAATCGGCCTCGCCACCGGTTTGTGTGTTTGTTTTTTCGCTTTGTTATATGTTCATTTCGAATTGAGTTATGATAATTATAACAAAAAAGCAGATCGGATTTATCGCCTGGTAACAGATGTAAAAACTTCTGCCGGAACAAATTATGAAAGCGCTTCTGCGCCGGTGGCGCCTGCACTACAGGCTGCATTTCCTGAAGTGCAGGCAGCTACGCGTGTTTTTCTGGATTATTTAATCGTGCAAAAAGATCAGAATAATTTTGGTGAAGAACCCATTGCTTATGCAGATACATCTTTATTTTCTGTCTTCACTTTACCACTGGTAAGAGGAAATGCTTCCACTGTTTTCGATAAGCCCTTCAATATGGTTTTATCTGAAACTGCCGCAAAGAAATACTTTGGAAAAGATGATCCGGTTGGAAAAACATTAGTCATTGATGGAAAAAACCCGGCAACTGTAACCGGTGTGATGAAAGATATGCCTTACAACTCACATTTTAGGGTGGATATATTTCTATCAATGTCAACTTTGCTAACAGAATATTCCCCTTACATGAATACCAAATGGGATAAATTTGGTTTTTACACGTATCTCCTTTTGCCTGAAAACTACGCACCATCCAGGTTAGCAGCTAAACTTCCTGATTTCATAAAAAAGAATATGGACGAGAGCCAGGCAAAATATTCACTCGCGCTTGAACCGTTGAAAGATGTATATATAAAAGGAAAACCGAGAGGCAGCAGAACTGGAACATCCGTCAATGGTAACATACATAACGTGTATATTTTTTCATTGATCGCTCTGTTTGTTTTGTTTATTGCTTGTTTTAATTTCATCAATCTCACTACTGCATTTTCTTTATACAGGACAAAAGAAATAGCCGTACGAAAAGTATTGGGCGCTTCAAAAAAACAATTGATATTCCAGTTTTTAATTGATGCAGTTTTGCTTTGCTTAGTTGCTTTTGGCATCGCTATATTTTTGTGCGTTTTATTATTACCTGTATTCAACCAGCTTTCAGGAAAGGTGATCAGTACAAATATTTTTGATAATGCTGGTTACATAGAATTATTATTACTGATTGCCATTTCAATCGGATTGCTTTCCGGAATTTATCCGGCATTAATTTTATCCGGCTTTCAACCGGTAAAAAGTTTAAAAGGAAAGTTTGTTTCCAGAGGAGTCGCGTTGAGAAAAGCATTGGTGGTTGCTCAATTTTCAATTTCTATTATTTTGATTATTGCCACAATTGTAGTTTATACACAGCTTCATTTCATGCAGAACCACGCATTGGGTTTTAAAAAAGATCATCAACTCGTTATAGATTTTCATTTTGACAAAAGAATCATAGATCATGATGAGACCGTAAAACAGCAACTGATGGATGTGTCTGGAATCTCCAATGCTTGTATGTCTTCAGCCATTCCCGGAAGATACAATCATACTTTTCCTACTGAAATAGAAGGCCCGGAAAAGAACATGCATGAATTCAGATCCAACACCTACTTTGTCGATTACAATTTTTTAAATCAATACCAAATCAAGCTGGTTGCCGGAAGGCCTTTTTCAAAGGAAATCACTTCTGATTTAAAAAATGCAATGATTATCAATGAAGCTGCTTTAAAGAGTATGGGTTACAATGATCCAAATCAAGCTATCGGAAAGCATTTCATTCAGCGCGGAAATTCAGGCACGATCATCGGTGTAATAAAAGATTTTCATTATCATTCTTTTACAGAAGAAGTGCAACCGCTTACTTTGATGGTAGCACCTGGTTTTTTTACATTTTTAACTCTGAATATTTCTTCTCAAAATTTGCAAGCTACCATGAACAAGCTTGAAGATAAATGGAGAGAATTAGTGCCGGGAATGCCTATGATTTATTTTTTTGCAGACGATGCCTACGATGCCCAATATAAAAGTGAAGTACAATTTGGAAGGCTATTCATGTCCTTTGCCATCATTGCGATTATTTTATCCTGTCTTGGATTATTGGGGTTATCAGCATTTAGTACAGTTCAACGAACCAAAGAAATCGGAATAAGAAAAGTGCTTGGCTCTTCCGTATTTGCAATTGTAAAATTATTGACCAAAGATTTTTTGATACTAATTTTTATTGCCTTTGCCATTAGTGTCCCTATTGCATGGTTAGGTATGAACAAATGGTTGCAGGAATTTGCTTACAGAATAAATATCAGCTGGTGGATTTTTGTTGTTGCAGGTTTAGCAGCGATAATTATTGCATTGGCAACCGTTAGTTTCCAGGCAATCAAAGCGGCAATAGCAAATCCTGTGGAGAGTTTGAAAAGTGAGTGATTAACTAATGTGATGATGAGCTAATGTGCTAATGAATAATATAGAATTTGTAAATAAATGTTGGTTTACTATATATAACGGTGTAAATCAGACATTAATAATTCATACATCAAAAATAAATTTTCATGTTTAAAAACTATTTCAAAACAGCCTTGAGAAATCTTGCCCGAAACAAGGTTTATTCTTTTATAAATGTTGCTGGTTTAAGCCTTGGTCTGGCTTGTGCCATGTTAATTATGTTGTATGTGAAAGATGAAACGAGCTTCGATAAGTTTCATAAAAACGTAGATAATATTTATCGTGTAGTATTAAAGTCGAATCAACAAGGACAGGAAAAAGAAATAAGTAATACAGGCTTCTTGCCGGGGCCAAGGTTTACGCAAAACATTCCGGGCATTAACTCTTTTGTGCGCGTACAAAATGGGGTAGAAGATATAAAAAAAGGAACTGAAGTACAATCGCAGAGCCTGTTGTATGTTGACTCAAACTTTTTCTCCATATTTACTTTTCCGTTATTAAGCGGTAACGCAAAAACATGTTTAGCAGAACCACATTCCATTGTATTAAGCGAAGATGCCGCCAAAAAATATTTTGCTACAACTGATGCTGTGGGTGAAATTGTGTTGCTAAAAGAAGACACAACTTTTGTTCCTTACAAGGTAACTGCTGTAGCAAAACGTTGCCCTCAAAATTCTTCCTTACAATTTGATGTGTTGCTTCCTTTGAAGGAATCGGTTGAAGATGCTAATAATACTGCAAATTGGTTTTTAGGAAACTTCCTGAACACATTTGTAGTATTGAATGATAAAGCAAACCTGCAAACCGTGGAAAACCAGATGCAGACTTTCTTTATAAAAGATGCAACATCAACTTATAAGATGCTTGCAAAAAAGTTTGGATTTGGAGCTGATGCTAAAATCGGTAGCACCTATTTTTTGCAGCCGTATCTTGATATGCATTTAAGCACCAGCCTTCCGGCAAATGACGTCAATTCGAGCGACCCGATGTACTCTTACCTGCTTTCGGGGATTGCACTGTTTGTGTTATTGATCGCTTCTATCAATTTTGTGAACCTAACCACTGCACGTTCTGCAAGACGCGCTAAAGAAGTAGGGATTCGTAAAGTAATTGGCAGCAACAGAAAACAACTGATTATCCAATTTCTCGGCGAATCATTTTTCTTATGCACCGTTGCTTTTTTATTGGCGATTGTGTTAGTCCATTTGTTATTGCCTTTATTTAATACCCTTTCCAACAAAGCATTGTCGCTTTCTTATCTGTTCGATGCAAATTTGGTTGCAGGCTATATCACGTTATACTTTCTTACAGGATTGCTGGCTGGCTTTTATCCTGCTTTTGTTTTGTCAGGTTATGATCCTGTACAAACATTGTACAGCCGTTTTAAAATTGCAGGGAAAAATTATTTGCAAAAATCGTTGGTGGTACTACAGTTTACATTGGCTTCTTTTTTAATCATTGCCACACTTATCATTTATTCGCAGTTCAATTTTCTTACCAAAACAGATTTGGGATATGATGACACCAATCTTGTTATCGTGAATAAAGATGGGATAAAACATTCCGATGCTGCTATTTTCGAAAATGAATTGCTTAAAAACCCAAACATTGCCGGCGTTAGCGCAAGGAATGCAGGATATGAACAAGGGGCTGCAAGAAATGCTGTAGACTCTGTCATACAATTTGCTTACGAAACAGTTGATGAAAGTTATTTGCCTTTATTAAAAATTCCATTGGTTGCAGGAAGAAATTTTTCAACTGCATTTCCAGCGGATTCTTCACAATCTGTTATCATAAATGAAAGTTTTGTAAAAGCGGCAAACTGGAAAAACCCGGTTGGCGAAACCTTGAAATTCTCTTTCGACAACAATAAAATCTATCATGTAATCGGCGTTGTAAAAGATTATCATTTTGCTTCGTTAAACGAAAAAATAACACCGCAGTTATTCACGATGAAGAACGATAATTTGTATGGATCTTATTGCATCAAAATAAAACCAAGTTCTGCAACCGAAAGTTTAAAATGGGTACATAAAGAATTCAAACAATTTTATCCTTTAAGCCCGTATTCATACACTTTTAAAAATGATGACAACAAAAAGCAATATGCTGAGGTTGAAAAATGGAAACAGGTTATTTTGTTCGGCGCTATATTAACCATCTTCATTTCCTGCATCGGTTTATTTGGCTTATCTGTTTTGTCTGCAGAAAAAAGGACAAAGGAAATTGGCATACGCAAAGTTTTTGGCGCATCAGTAAAAAGCATTGTAACCAATCTTTCTACCGATTTCATAAAATTAGTTGTAATAGCGCTGGTAATTGCCTCTCCGCTTGCCTATATGATTGCCAATAAATGGTTGCAGAATTTTCCATACCGCATTACAGTAAGTTGGTGGCTGTTTGCATCAGCCGGATTATTAGTCATGCTGGTTGCATTAATAACTGTTAGCTTTCAATCAATAAAAGTGGCATTGGCTAGTCCTGCAGAGAGTTTGAGAAGCGAATGATACCATTCGAAATAAAAATAGAAAATAAGAAAGCTATAAAAAGAATTTAAAGATGTTTAGAAATTATATCAAAATTGCCTTTCGAAATCTTAGCAGAAATAAAATTAATTCGTTTATCAACATAGGCGGCCTGGCAGTCGGTATGGCGGTTGCTTTTCTCATAGGCTTATGGATTTTCGATGAAATGTCTTTTGACAAACAATTTGATCATTATGAACACATTGCCAAAATAAGACAGAATACTACCGTAAACGGTTATACGCAGACCGGCAAATCAGTGCCAATTCCATTAGCCGAAGAGTTACGCAACCAATATGGAAGTTACTTTAAGTACATAGTAATGTCTTCCCACAGAATGGATCACAACCTTTCATTTGGAGATAAAAAATTTGTAGAGTCTGGCGTTTTCTTTGAGCCCCAGGCACCAGATATGCTTACATTGAAAATGCTGGAAGGGACGAGAGCCGGTTTAAAAGATCCTCATTCCATTTTGATTTCTGAATCTTTGGCCAGCACTCTTTTTGGTGATGAAGATCCAATGGGTAAGGTAACGGAAATTGACAATAAGATGCAAGTAAAGGTAACAGGTGTATATAAAGATATGCCTGATAATTCCACATTTGGGAGCCTTGCCTTTATTGCTCCCTTTAAATTATATCTTGATAATGAAGAATGGCTGCAAAGAATCGTGGGCGCCTGGGATAAAAACCCCATACAGGAATATGTGCAAATTGCTGACAATGCTGACATGAATGAAGTTTCGAAATTGATCAAAAATATTAAGCTGAATAAAGTTGATGCAAACGAGAAAAGAAATAAACCGGAATTATTCCTGGAGCCAATGAGCAAATGGCATTTATATGCAGAATATAAAAATGGATTTAATACTGGCGGCAAGATACAGTATGTGTGGATGTTTGGTATCATTGGTTTTTTTGTGATCCTTCTTGCCTGCATCAATTTTATGAATCTTAGTACGGCGCATTCTCAAAAACGTGCTAAAGAAGTAGGTATTCGTAAAACAATTGGTTCTTTACGCAGCCAGTTGATCAGGCAATTTTTCACTGAATCATTTCTTACGGTAATCGTAGCCTTTGGTTTATCATTGCTTTTAGCTCAACTTACTCTTCCTTATTTTAATCAACTGGCTGGTAAAGAAATTTCGATCCCATGGCGCAATCTTTTATTCTGGATTTTCAACATCACTTTTATTGTTTTTACCGGGTTAATTGCCGGAAGTTACCCTGCGTTATATCTGTCTTCCTTTAAGCCAGTAAAGGTTTTGAAGGGAACGTTTAAGGCTGGACGTTTAACATCGTTACCCAGGAAGACACTCATCGTACTTCAATTCACGGCTTCTATTGCCTTGATCATTTGTACGATTATTGTTTTTAGACAAATACAATTTGCAAGAAACAGGCCCATCGGGTATGACACCAACGGACTAATAATCGCATCAATGTTCAGTGATAATATTCCCAATCATTTTGATGCGGTTAAGGATGAACTAATGAAAAAAAGAGTGATAGAAAATATGGCCCTTTCGGAAGGCAATGTAACTGATGTTTGGGGCACCGATAATGACTTGGACTGGAAAGGAAAAGATCCCAACCTCACAGTTGACTTTCCGAATACGGGTATATCGGCAGATTATGGAAGCACCGTTGGTTGGCAATTCAAAGAAGGAAGGGATTTTTCAAAACAATTTGCTTCTGATTCATCCACGTTCATTCTAAATGAAGCAGCGGTAAAATTTATGGGTTTAAAAGATCCGGTTGGGCAAATAATTTTGTGGAAAGGAAAACCATACACGGTAGTAGGTGTAATCAAAGATGTAATTATGGAATCGCCATACGAGCCGGTAAAGCCTTCAATTTTTTGCATGGCCAGGTCGCATAATAATTTTGCAGTTATAAAAGTCAATCCAAAAATAAATACAGAATTGGCTTTGAGTACCATTGGAAATGTGCTTAAAAAATATGACGCCAGCCAACCTTTTAGTTACAAATTTGTTGATAAGGAATATGAAAAGAAATTCAGGAATGAACAGCGCATAGGAAGCCTTGCAAATTGTTTTGCTATCCTCGCTGTCTTCATAAGTTGCCTTGGCCTTTTCGGAATGGCTATGTTTATGGCTGAACAACGCAGAAAAGAAATTGGAGTAAGAAAAGTTTTAGGTGCATCAGTCTTGAGCGTATGTCGTTTGTTATCAAAAGAATTTGTGGTGCTGGTTTTTATTTCGCTACTTATCGCAATACCTATCGCGTATTATTTTATCCATAACTGGTTACAGAATTATGAATATCGGACAGCAATATCGTGGTGGATTTTTGCGGCAGCAGGAATTGGAGCACTAATAATTACTTTACTAACGGTAAGCTACCAGGCAATAAAAGCTGCAATAGCCAATCCTGTTGAGAGTTTGAGAAGTGAATGATTGGCTAACGTGGTGAATGAGCTAAGGTGCTGATGAATAATATAGAATTTGTAAATAAATGTGTTGGTTTACTATATATAACGGTCATGCCTAAACGAAAATAGAATGTTCAAAAATTATTTCAAAACAGCGTGGAGAAATTTGATCAAATACAAGGCTTTTTCGTTCATTAATATATTCGGTCTGGCAGTTGCCATGTCGGTTTGTATGCTGATGATCTTAATGCTCTCTGACCAGCTATCTTATGATAGCTTTCAAAAAAATAAGGACAGAATATACCGGCTGGCAACTACACCCTTAAATCGAACAAGTTTAAGAGCTACGATACCTTTTCCCGTTACAGAAAAACTGGCATCGGATTTTCCGGTTGTTGAAGATGCTGTATTTCTTAGAAGAGGTTTTGGGGGTGATGCAGTTTATAATCAGCAATACGCTGAGGTAAAAGGATATTTTTCAACTCCTTCTTTTTTCAAAGTCTTTAGCTATGGTCTGGAAGCCGGTAATGCGGCAACTGCTTTACAAAAACCGGGATCAATAGTGATTTCTCACCAGACGGCTGAGAAGTTATTTGGCAAGCAGAGTCCTATTGGCAAAACCATTAAGTTTTCAGATCGCGGGCTGAATGAATGGACGGACGAGAGCACACCGTCTGTTGACTGGGGCTTGTTTACAGTAACAGGTGTATTTGCAGATCGTGGCTACAAATCCCATTTAAAATTTGATGGAATTATGTCAGCGTCTACATTAAGCCGCTTATGTGCAGAAAATAAAATGGAAAATCTTTCAGACGACTGGAGCAATGACCACGAAACTTTTGGCTATGTTCTTTTAAAAAAGACTGCCAATGAAAAAGATCTTAAACGGGCGCTTGATCAAATTACCCTGCATCATTTTAAAGATAGTAAAAATCAACAGGTAAAAGATTCAAGGCTGACCTTCCAACCATTAACGAAAATTAACCCCGGCCCGCTTGTCAACAATTCACCTTCCAACACACTTCCGCTCTTTGTGTACTATATCCTTGGAGCTCTCGTTTTGGTCATACTATTAACCTCTTGTCTGAATTACACAAGCCTGTCAGTTGCCAGGAGTGTTACCAGGTCGGGGGAGATCGGGTTACGTAAAATAATCGGCGCACACCGCAAAGATCTGGTCGTCCAGTTTTTATGTGAGACAATGCTTACTGTATTCCTTTCTTTATGCCTCGCCAATTATTTTTTACTTATTCTTAAGAAGGCTTTTTTACACTTGTGGATCAATCAGTATTTAAAATTTGATTTGCATTTCAATGTTTATGTGTACTTGGCATTTGTGATATTTAGCCTGCTGATAAGTTTTATCTCTGGTATTTATCCTGCTTTGAAATTTTCGAAGGCCAGGCCGATAGTAATGATAAAAAAATCTGATAGCCCGCATCTGGGAAAGTGGGGCTTACGCAGGGTATTGACGGTAAGTCAGTTTTCGATTTCGCTCATATTTATTATCACGTCAATAGTAATCTATAACCAGTTCAGGCATTACATGCACTTTGATTATGGATTCAATCCTAAAAATGTCGTCAATATTAATTTGCAAGGCAGCGATTTTCAGTTAGTGAAAAATTCTTTCAAAAACGTACCCGGTGTAAAAGATGTTGCGGGCTGTGCCTATCTTCCTTCCACCGGGCGCAATGATGGTCTTTCATTAAACATACCCGGTAAAGACACAGCGCTTAATGCAATAGATCTTTCCATAGATCCTGATTATATAAATGCATTGGAAATCCCCCTATTATATGGAGAAAATATTCCGGAGAGTAATAGTGATACGACTTCCGGGTTTATCCTGGTGAATGAAGAAGCAGCAAAAAAATTTGGTTTCCAACAACCGCGTGATATTGTCGGGCAAAACTATTTGCTTAATGGAAAAAATGTCCAGGTTGCAGGTGTGATAAAAGATTTCACCTTTTTTCTCTTGTTCAGTGGCAGAAGCACGGGCCCGGTTGTATTACATTCAAACCCTCATACACTAAAGTATGCTACCCTCAAATTGGAACCAAAGAATGTCGCCTCTGTGATGAAGGAACTCACCAATAAATGGAAATCTATTGATCCGGTGCATCCTTTACAATATGAATTTTATGACCAGAGTTTAGCCAATACTAATAAAGGGATCTTTGATTTGGTTTCTGTTATAAGTTTCCTCGCATTTCTTGCAATAACAATTGCCTGTCTTGGACTGTTGGGAATGGCCATCTATACCACCGAACGACGTACAAAGGAAATTGGCATCAGGAAAGTTCTCGGCGCCACTGAGTGGAGCTTAAATCTTATGCTTTCCAAAGAGTTTTTAATGATGCTTGGCCTGGCAATTTTAATAGCAGCACCACTTGCTTTTTTATTAAATAATTATTGGTTGAATTTTATGGTTGTCCGGGATGAATTGACTTTTGGAACTATCCTGTTTGGATCGTTTATTTTATTGTTGCTGGGGCTGGCAGCAATTGTGCCTCAGACTTTTAAGATTGCAAAGAGCAACCCTGTAAAGAACCTGAGAAGCGAGTAAATGCAAATGTGAAAACAAAGAATTCGCATTATTTGTTGGTTTACTAAATTAAAATATTTGGGGTAGCAATAAAGACAATGATATAACGAGCATGCATACACGAAATTATTATGAACTAAGAACTAGCAACTTAAACCATGATCAAAAATTATTTTAAAATCGCCTGGAGAAATATTATTAAAAGCCGCTTTTATTCTGCAGTAAATATTATTGGCTTATCAACCGGCATTGCCTTTACTTTATTGATTGGCGCTTATGTATGGAGTGAGCTTCAGGTAAATACTTACCTCAAAAATGCAGATCGGCAATATATTTTGCAAAGCAAATGGAAAGATCCCAATCAAGGGATCGACTTGACGACATTGGGGCCACTGGCAAAGGCTTTAAGAGAAAATTATCCAAATCTTGTTGCAAATTATTATCGATGGGATGGTGTTTCCTCGAATGTGTCCAAAGGCAATAAAAGTTTTAGGGAAGGGGTACAGATATGTGATAGCAGTATGTTTAACATGTATGGATTTACCCTTTTGTATGGTGATCCAAAAACCGCTTTTGAAGGCCCTTTTTCTCTTGTGATTACATCTGACAAGGCAAAAAAATATTTCGGCAAAACTGATGTCCTTGGGCAAACACTTACAATTGAAAATTTCTCCGGTTCCAAACATGATTTTATGATTACGGGCGTATTAAAAAAGCCTGCAAAAAATTCTGTCACTTACATATCCGATGATAACGATAACCAGTTTTATATTTCGTCAAATAACCTCGGTTATTTCGGTAGAAATATGGACTGGCCAAACCAATATATTGTTGGTTATATTGAATTACAAAAAGGAGTTTCTCCGAAAGATCTGCAAAAGCCGATGGAACATCTCATCAAGGAAAATGCGCCTCAGCAAATAGCTTCAGGACTGACTCCTTATCTTGTTCCTTTAAAAGATTATTATCTGGATGCAAATAACGGGCTGATAAAAAAAATGCTATATGCTTTGTCTGCAATTGCATTATTTATTTTATTGATGGCCATCATCAATTTTATAAACATGTCTATAAGCCGGTCTGGTAGCAGAATGCGTGAAATTGGGATACGTAAGGTTTTAGGCGGATTAAAGAAACAGTTGATATTGCAATTTCTTGTTGAATCAATGATCCTTGTTTTTTTTGCCACTGTGTTTTCTTTCATTATTTATATGCTAAGCAAAAACTTATTTAGCGATATATTGATGACAAGACTCCCTTCTTTGACAGATTTCCCTTTTTATTATTTAGTATTTCCATTTGTATTGATTTTATTGATCGGATTTATTGCAGGTATCTATCCCGCATTTGTTCTATCATCATTAAAATCTGTTGATTCATTAAAAGGAAAACTTTCTTCGGTTAGAGAAAACGTCTTTTTACGAAAATCATTGGTAGCCTTTCAGTTTGCAATTGCTACTATTGCCTTTATTGGAGCCATAATTATTTCAAAACAAATAGATCTTTTTTTCGGCAAAGACCTTGGTTTCAATAAGGATTATATAATAACTGCGCAATTACCACGTGACTGGACACCTGAAGGTGTTAGGAAGATGGAAGACTTGCGTAATCAATTTGCACAGATGCCGCAAGTCAGAAATGTTACCCTTTCATGGGAAGTGCCGGATGGTAATAGTGCCGGTAGCAGATCTATTTATAAAGCCGGCACAGACTCAACAACGGCGATATCATCTCAACTTTTGGTGACTGACCAATATTATGCTTCTACTTTTAAGATTCCTATGAAAGCCGGAGTCTTTTTTAGTCTCCCGGGGGCCTTCACTGATTCTTTTACATTGGTTATTAATGAAATGCAGGCCAAAGCTCTGGGCTGGAATGATGCTCAGGAAGCGATTGGAAAAAAGGTAAAATTTCAAAGTGGCGGGGGGCAAATTTTTACAATTGCCGGAGTTACAAAAGATTTTCATTTTGAATCGATGCAGAATGCAATAAAGCCAGTTACTTTTTTACATGTCAGTGTTGCAAACATTTTTAGAAATTTTTCTTTTAAAATAAAACCTGGCGATATAGGTAATTCGATTGCAGCCTTGCAAAAAAAATGGTCTGCATTAATGCCCGGCACTCCGTTTGAATATACATTTATGGATGACACTTTAGCCAAATTGTATAAATCGGAAATCCGATTAAAAAAAGCTTCTTATAGCGCAACAGCATTAGCATTGATAATTGTATTGCTTGGCGTAGTCGGATTGATTTCTTTAAGCATTCAAAAGCGTACAAAAGAAATTGGCATCAGAAAAGTTTTGGGTTCTTCCGTTACCTCAATCATGTCATTATTTATAAAAGAATTTTTATTGGTTGTATTAATTGCAGGAATTATCGCTTGCCCGTTAGCTTATATTATTATGAATAAGTGGTTGCAGGGTTATGCATATAGAATTGATATTTCGATGCAGCCATTTTTAATTTCTGTTTTGATTCTTGGTTTTATAACTGCATTATTAATATGTATTCAAACAATAAAAGCAGCAGTGGCGAATCCGGTGGATAGTTTGAGAAGTGAGTGATGTACACATGAATAGCAATTGCAAACAAAGGTTACTATATAACGGTTATCTATAAACGAAAATAAAATGTTCAAAAATTATTTTAAAATTGCCTTTCGAAATCTCCAGAGTAATAAACTCTATTCCGCAATTAATATTTTTGGATTAGCGATTGGAATCAGTTCTTCGCTTATTATTTTTTTGATCGTTCAATATGATTTTGGTTTCGATAAATTTGAAAAGGGAGGCGATAGGATTTACCGGGTGGTTGTTCACGGAGATTTTAACTCTCCTGAAGTACCTTTCCAGTTAGGAGATGCCGTTAAAAACCAGGTAACAGGACTGGATGTAGTAGCGCCTTTCACGCTTTGGAGCGAATTCACAAAAGTGAGTATTGCAAAACCCAAAAAAGCAAAGCCTGCGGTCTTTAAAAATGAATCCACCATTGTTTTTACTGACAAACAATACTTTAAGCTGATCAATTACAAATGGCTGGCGGGTTCACCCGAATCCTCATTGTCCGGGCCTTATCAAACTGTATTAACTGAACAAAATGCCAAAAGATTTTTTCCCGGCCTTCCTTTAAATGAGATACCAGGAAAAGAAATTTCATTCAATGATACGATACTTACAACTGTGACCGGAATTGTAGCCAATCTGAAACAAAATACAGATTTTAATTTTCAAACCTTTGTTTCGCTTGCTACTGAAAAGTCTTTGCATCCGGAAAAACGGGCTTCCACCCAGCTGTTTATAAAACTTTCAAAAAATACTGATCCCAAACACTTGATCAATCAAATCGCAGAAGTCTATCATTTGCTTCCCGGAACAAATTCTACCAGGCATCCTGATTTACCACTTAAGCTGCAGCCATTATCAGACCTCCATTTCAGTACGGTTTATGATTCTTTTGGCCAAAGAAAAGCTTATATGCCCGAGCTATATGGATTGATGGCCATAGCGGGGATTTTATTGTTGTTGGCTTGTATAAATTTTATTAATCTCACCACTGCACAATCTTCTCAAAGAGCAAAAGAAATTGGTATCCGCAAAACGTTGGGAAGCTCCAGGAAACAATTGATTTTCCAGTTTTTGAGCGAAACATTTATACTGACAATGATTGCAACTTTTATATCTATAATTTTTGCCCCATTGTTATTAAAAGCATTTTCAGATTTTATTCCCAAAGGATTGCATTTTAATATCCAACAACCCGGCGTAATTTTATTTTTATTCATCACTACAGCTTTAGTCAGTTTATTTTCAGGAATTTATCCGGCATTGATTCTTTCATCTTTTAAACCGGTTAGCATTTTAAAAAATCAATTGGTGGCTGGTAAAGCAAATACGGGAAGATTATTTTTTAGAAAAACCCTCACCGTTTCTCAATTTGTAATTGCACAGTTTTTTATTATTGCTACCCTAATTGTAGGCAAACAAATTCATTACGAGCTTACAAAAGATATGGGATTTAAAAAAGAAGCGATCATTTATTTTGGAACAAATTATTCGGATACCAGCAGTGCAAAACGAAAAGTTTTATTCCAAAAATTTAAGGCCATCCCTGAAATTGCCAATGTTAGCCTTGCTGGTTTCCCTCCGTCAACTAATGGCTCATTAGGAGATTTTTTAACATACAAAACCGGGGATAAAGAGATTACAACTGATGTAAGGATAAAGCCGGCCGATACGAATTATATTAAATTGTATGGCATTAAGTTATTGGCCGGAACGAATGTTACAGAAAGCGACACCACAACCTCTCTTCTCATCAATGAAAAATATTGCCAAATACTTGGATTTAAAAATCCGCAGGAAGCTATTGGAAAATATGTAGAATCAAATAATTTAGGTGGTGGCAAAATTCCTATAGCAGGTGTTTTTTCTAATTTCATTCAAGGGTCTTTGCATGATGAAATAATGCCGTTGGTTATTTTTAATAAGCCTGAATGGGAACTAACTTTTAATGTTGCTTTAATGCCCCAAAATGCTGAAGGAACTGTTTGGGAAAGTGCGATAAATAAAATCGGAAAATCATTTAAAAAAATCTATCCTGATACTGATTTGGAAATACACTTTCTCGATGAAAGTATTGCAGAATATTATACTGCTGAACAGAATATTTCCCGGTTACTGAAATGGGCAACCGGCCTGGCGATAGTGATCAGTTGCTTAGGTTTATTCGCATTGGTAATTTATACCACCAATCAACGAACCAAAGAAATAGGCATCAGAAAAGTAGTGGGCGCGAGTGTTTCACAAATCATCACCTTATTGTCAAAAGACTTTTTAAAATTAATTCTGATTGCATTTATTATTGCGATTCCTATAGTTTGGTTAGCAGCTAATAAGTGGTTACAGAATTTTGCTTTTAAAATTGATTTGAGTGTGTTGATATTTATATTAGGCGGATTAATTATGCTACTGCCAGCTTTAATTATTTTGCTTCTAAGAACATATAAAGCAGCCGCAGCCAATCCTGTGGAGAGTTTGAGAAGTGAATAATTATCGTGAATAGTGAATAGCGGTCGGCACCGAAGGTCAGACCGCAGGCTAATGGGAAAATAAAAATTCAGATTATTTGTTGACTTACTGCAAATAAATCATTCATATAACGGTCATACATAAACGAAAATAAAATGTTCAAAAATTATTTTAAAACAGCCTGGCGAAATCTGATAAAGAATAAAGCCTTTTCAGTCATTAATATTCTCGGATTGACAATAGGAATTACGGTCTGCATGATGATATATCTTTTTATCCTGAATGAATTTAGCGTGGATAATTTTCATAAAAATGGGAAAAGCATTTATCGTGTGATGCGCCATTTTAAGCATGATGGAAAATCCAGCAGTGTGGCATATTTATCCGGGCATTATGCGCCGGCTTTGTTGAATGATTTTAAAGGGGAAATTGACAAAGCGGTGCGTGTAATTCCTAATGACAATTTAGTGGTTATTGGTGAAAAATCTTTTCATGAGAAAAAAGTGTTGGCGGTAGATGCTGATTTTTTTGATTTCTTCACTTTCCCATTGTTGAAAGGTAATCCGTCGAGTGTATTGAAAGATCCGGGAAACGTAGTACTTACCGAAACCATTGCTAAAAAATATTTTGGAAGTGTACAGAATGCAATGGGCAAAACGATTACACTTGATAAAAAACTGCCGTTAAAAGTGGCAGGTATTGCCAAAGATGTTCCTTCCAATTCCCACCTGGACTTTGACATAGTAATGCCTTTGGAAAATTATAAAGATGTAGATATCATGAAAAGCTGGTTCAGCAATGGGCTTTATACCTACATAGAATTAGATCCGCATACCACCCGGGCACAATTGGAAAAACAGTTTCCTGCATTTATGGAAAAATACATGGGAAGTGGGATGCGAAAATTCGGTTTTAATTTTTCTCTCACAATTACTCCTTTAAAAGAAATTTATTTTGAGAACGGAGCTTTTGATGGCGTAAAACATGGCGACAAAACCGTCGTTTATATTTTTCTTTCCATTGCCATTTTAATTCTGTTGATTGCCTGTATTAATTTTATGAATCTCTCTACCATACGGGCAGCAGAGCGCTCTAAAGAAGTGGGATTAAGAAAAGTATTGGGGGCTATGAGGAAAAGCCTTATTTGGCAATTCATTGGCGAATCTGTATTACTTGCCTCCATTTCATGCATTATTTCTGTAGGATTATTATCGCTGATAATGCCCTGGTATAATCAGTTACTGGGTTATTCCTTAACGGTTTCGTGGCATACCGCTCCTGTTTATTTGTTTTTAACCGGGGTGATCCTCATTGTTGGTTTTTTAGCAGGCTGTTATCCCGCATTTGTTTTATCGGCTTTCTCTCCGGTTGAGGCACTGAAAGGGAAATTGAAATTGGGTAAAGGCGGGGCTTCATTCAGGTTGGCGCTGGTGGTGGTGCAGTTCAGCATTTCTGTTTTTCTGATTGTAGGAACGATCATTATTACAAAACAGATGAACTACGTAAAAAATAAAAAGTTGGGTTATAATAAAGAGCAAACCGTAATAGTGCCGATTGATAACATGGATATTTATAACAATATGCAATCGTTTAAAACCGGTTTGCAAAATCAGTCCGCCGTACAATCGGTATCATTGATGTCAGGGGCGCCCGGTGGTTTTTTTGATTCTTATACATTTGATGTAGAAGGCCACCAGGAAAGGATGACAACAAATACTGAATTTGCAGATTTTGAATTTGTAAAAACATTGGGTTTGAAAATTATTGCCGGAAGGAATTTTTCCGCTCAATTTCCAACGGATAGCACAGACGCTGTTTTGTTGAACCAGACAGCGGCAGCAAAATTTGGATGGACTCCCGATGAGGCTATTGGGAAATGGCTGCAAAACACGGCTCGTGATTCAGCCAAACGGCGAGTGATCGGCGTAGTTGCGGATTTTAATTTTCAGTCCCTGAAAGAAAATATCAATCCACTTGTTATTTCACCTTTAAATGACAGACGTGTGGCGTTAATAAAACTCAGCCCCGGAAGTATCCCATCTAGTTTAGACCTCATAAAAAAAGAATACGCCATGGCCGCTCCGGGCTATCCGTTGGAATATAAATTTTTGGATGAGCAGTTCGATCAAATGTATAAGAAAGATTTGCGGCAGCAAACGATCCTTTCAGTATTTGCGGGGCTTGCGATATTTGTTGCCTGCCTCGGATTATTTGGCCTTGCTTCATTCACTGCTACTAAAAGATATAAAGAAATCGGAGTAAGAAAAGTTTTGGGTTCATCAGTAAGAGGCATTGTTATCCTGTTATCAAAGGATTTATTGAAGCCGGTAATCATTGCCACTTGCATAGCTATGCCAATAGGATATTGGGCTATGAGCAGGTGGCTCCAAAACTTTGCTTACCAAACATCTCTCGACTGGTGGGTTTTTGCCTTGGCCGCTCTTATAACTTTTTTAATTGCGTTATTGACCGTTTCCATAAAAGCAATAAAAGTGGCAACTGCAAACCCTGTGGAAAGTTTGAGAAGTGAATAAGGTGATCTGCTATTTGAAAACAAAGATTTGCACATTTTGCCAATTCCCTTTTCTTTTATAAGATTAGGGGATTCGTATATACCCTGTAGGGTATAAAAAAGATGTATTTTGTTAAATTATACCCTTTAAGGTATAAATATTGGAGTTTTCACTATTGTTATACCCGACACTTGGTGAATTTGTTAAGGCAAAAAGAAATGCGGTGCCGCTTACGCAGCCGGAACCCGCTGAAAAAGCAGGAGTGGGGCTCAGGTTTATCCGTGAGCTGGAGCAGGGGAAGGTATCTGTCCGGCTGGATAAGGTCAACCAGGTGCTGAAATTATTCGGAAGCGAGGTCGGAACTGTAGCATTAAAATCTAATGAGAAACCGCGAATGAAAAAAGCAAAAATACTGATGCATGGAAAAAGGAAGATATGTGCCAGCTAACCGAACGGTTAGCTGAAGACAAATACCGTGGAAGTTATGAACAGATAGCCAAAGCAATCCAAAAGTATTCCGCTAACCCGGGGCTGGATGTAATCAATTTTTTTGAAATACTGTTGTTCAGCTTTCTTACGGGTAATGCGGACATGCATTTAAAGAACTTTTCACTGATCCGTCAGCCGGGGCTGGGAATGGTGCTATCGGCTGCTTATGACCTGGTGGCAACTGCTTTGGTCAATCCAGCCGATGATGAGGATCTTGGGCTCACTCTCAATGGGGAAAAGAAAAAAATCAAAAGGCCGGATTTCATTGCTGCTTTCCATACCGCGGGATTGGATGAGAAGCAACAGGAAAACATCTTTAAGAAGATGGAAAAAAGCAAATCCGCATGGATGAAAGAAATAGATATCAGTTGCCTGAGCGGGGGATTTAAGAAAAAGTATAAAAGTCTGTTGAAGGAGCGGTTCCTGAGATTGAAATAATAGGATTCAAATTTTGCGTTATCCCAATCCTTTACCCGGCCAATCATGTTTTGGAAGAAATGATCAATCTTCCAACAGTTTCATTTTGTAGGCTGCTTTCATCAAACCTGCAGTATTTTTTACGTTCAGTTTATGGCGGAGATTTTGTCTGTGGCTATCAACCGTTTTTTTCGAGATAAACAGTTTTTCAGCAATTGCTGCGGTTGACAGTTCCATGGCGATCAATCGAAGGACTTCCAATTCCCGTTTGGTTAATTGAACTTTGCCAAGCCTATTTGAAGACTCCTGATGTTCCTTTGGATCGAGAAGTTTAAGTGCTATTCCATTGCTATAACATATGCCTCCCTCAAGAACAGCAGTAATTGCTTTTGAAAGCTCCTCAGATTGTATATCTTTCAGAAGGTATCCTCTTGCTCCAGCTTCTCTCACACTTTTAACAAATGCCAGCTCATCATAATTACTTAAAATAATAATTTTCACCTCTGGTTTAAATATACGGATACGACGGATGGTTTCCAGGCCAGTCGTCTCGCCCATTTTATAATCCATTATGATGAGATCAAAATCTTTGTGATTAATTTTCAGGATTGCCTGTGCACCGCTATCCGCTTCAGTGATTTGAATATCAAGGTTTTTTTTTAGGGGTGAAAGCATTTTTTTTAATCCTTGCCTTAACATTTTATGATCATCCACAATTAAAATCTTCACCACTTTATTTTTCTTATTTATAGTTTGAAGCTTGGCCATATTTGTTTATGAGTTGGAATTAGAATTTTGATTGACGTTCCCTTACCAGGCTGGCTTGTAATTTTGATCACACCGTTGTGTAATTTTATTCGCCCCTGCATATTTCTGAGCCCCATGCCATCCGATCGTTTTTGGGTATCAAAGCCTTTACCATTATCCGAAAAAATTATTTTTAGTAAGTTGTTCTCACAGGAGAAAATAATGGTGATTTTTTTCGCTGCCCCATGCTTTATAGCATTTGATATAAATTCCTGTGCGATTCTAAAAAGATCATGTTGGAGTTCCGGAGAAAATTCAGGAAGGCGGGTTTTGTTTACAATATCAAATTTTGAAATTCTATTATACCTTGATGCATATTCTTTGATCGCTTTTATAAGCCCAAACTCCTGAAGTGAAGGCGGTACCAGGTTAAAACAAATAGTTCTTACTTCCTGAATTGCATCTGAGAGAATTTTATCTGATACCTGAAGAGTGGGCTTTATTTTTTTATTTTCTACAAGATCAAGTGTTGAATTTACATGAAATTTAGCGGCGGACAATTGCTGGATCAGGCCATCGTGTAAATCTTTAGAAAGCCGTTTTCTTTCAATTTCCTCTCCCTGGATTATAGCGTGCATAAGCAGGTTTTGTGCTTTAAGTTCTTCTGAGATATCAGTAGCGGTCAGGATTACGAGTTCTTTACCAAAAGCATTTTTGAAGGTAGTTGTCTGAACACGTACCGGAATATTGTTCCCATTTTTTAATGTGAAGATGTTATAATTCTGAACTGGATGATGGGCGGGAGGAATATGTTCATTATCACCAGGGTTGTTTTTTTTATAGAAGTGATAAATATTTTTACCCAGGATTTCCTTTTTTGAAAACTGTAATTTTTGTTCGCCTGCTTTGTTTACATCCTGAATAATTCCTTTTTTATTTAAAATAAATACCATTTCGGATAGAGAATTGAAAATGCTATTGAAGTAGATTTTCGATATGGTTGCATCATTTAATTCTTCGCCGAGCATATTGATGCCATTGCTGATGGCATCCAGCTCATCTTTATTTTCAGAAAGTTTGATTCGCTTATTGAATTGTCTTTTGGAATATGCTATTAATCTGGAATTAATCTCTTTTAATCGTTTGTCCATGACCGTTAGATTGATTGGTATTCATAAATTGTTGCAGCCATTTTTCTGCCTGTGAAATATTTGAAAAAAGCTTTACCGGAATGGAGGTTTTATTGACCATCAAAAAAAAGTTTCCAAGCAACCTGCTAAAGGGAGAGTTTACGATTATAGCAGACGCCGAAAGGCCTTCGGTGCCTTTTTTGGATGCCAGGTATTCGCGGGCAGGTTTATCTATACTGGTTACTCCCTGGCTGAAGATTATAGCCGGCATTTTTTGACCCCTGGTAAAGGATTGTCGTTGCAGAACTATTTTTTGAGCGACGTCGAGATTGATAATTAGGTCCTTGCTGTAAGAACCGATCAGAATGTTATCCTTTATACGGAGGTGAACTAAGGGTGTGTCATTCTCCATAGATTAAAAGTAATTTTTTTTTCTGAATATTAAAAGAGGCGTGAATGGGTACCTAAGAAAAATTCTTAGTTGGCGATTGATAAAAATCAATAGTTGTACTGATTTTTTGAATCGAATAAAGTTTCAAGTTTGAAAAAAAATTAACCAACTAAAAATTTTATTATGAGCAAGACCAATTCATTTTATGAAACCGTTGATCAGATTGTAACTTATGGTATAGAAAAAAGAATCTTGCATTTGTATACTTCGGATCTTCCTTTTGAGGGAACAAAGATCATGATCAATGGCAGGCAGGTTTTAAATTTTGGTTCATGCAGTTACCTTGGATTAGAATTTGATCCACGGGTGAAGGAAGGGGCCATTAAAGCGATAGAAAAATATGGAACGCAGTTTTCTGAATCGCGTGCTTACGTTTCTCTTGGAAGCTATAGAGAGTTGGAAAGTCTTCTGGAAAAGATTTTCGAAGCATACTGTGTAATTACTCCGACAACTACACTTGGCCATATTGCCAATATTCCTGTCTTAGTAGAGGATGAAGATGCCGTCATCCTGGATCAACAGGTACATAATTCTGTTCAGACTGCCGTCCAGATTGTGAAGGGCAGGGGAGTGCACATAGAATTACTGAGGCACAACCGGATGGATTTGTTGGAGGAGAGAATAAAAGAATTAAGAGGAAAGTTTAAAAGAATCTGGTACATGGCTGATGGCATTTATTCCATGTTTGGCGATTGCACACCGATAGACAAAGTGTATGAGTTTTTAGATCGTTATCCGGAGTTTTATTTTTATGTGGATGACGCTCATGGAATGAGTATTCATGGAAAGCATGGGAGGGGATTTGTTTTAAGTAATCACCAGATTCATCCAAGGATGATGCTTACTACTTCTTTGAATAAAGCGTTTGCTTCCGGTGGAGGGCTTTTGGTTTTTGGAGATAAAGAGTTAGCCAGGAAAGTCGGCACTGTAGGAGGGCCGCTGTTAAGTTCAGGGCCTATGCAGCCTTCAGCCATAGGAGCCGCTATTGCGGTTGCAAAGATTCATTTGAGTGATGAAATTGTTGAGATGCAGGAGAGATTAAAAGATAATATTGAATTTACTCTTTTGATGTTGAAAAAATATAAGCTACCGGTTATTTCGAAAGCAGGGGCAGCAATATTTTTTATTGGAGTAAGTCTACCGAAGCTGGGCCACAACATTGTGAAAAAAATGCTTGATGCCGGTTATTATGTAAATCTGGGAGTTTTTCCGACTGTGCCCATGAAGCAGACAGGGGTGCGGTTTACCATTACCCGTCTTCATACTTTTAAAGAAATCGAAAGTATGGTTTCCACCCTCGCTGAAATTTTTCCGGTAGCAATGTCTGAGGAGAACATTACGCTTGCCCAGATTTACAAAGCCTTTAAAATAAAAATGCCGGAAGACCAGGAGGGAAGGAGAATAAGTTTCAGGAAGCAAAATAATTCAATCAAGTTAGAACATTTACGAAGCATCCAAAAGGTGGCTAAAGAAGAGTGGGATAAAATATTTGCAGATAAAGGCACCTTTGATTGGAATGGAATGGCCGTACTGGAAAAAGCGTTTTTTGAAAATGATTTGCCCGAAGATAACTGGTTGTTTGATTATCTTGTTGTAAGGGATTTGAATGATCATATTGTTGCTGCGAGCTTTTTTACTACGTCCTTGTGGAAGGACGATATGTTATCTCCTGCAGTTATTTCAGAGCAGGTGGAAGCAAAAAGGAAACGCGATTCCTATTATTTAACCGGTAAGGTAATTTGTGCCGGATCATTGATTACTGAGGGAGAACATTTATACCTGGATTTTGAATCTCCTTCATGGAAAGAAGCCATGCTATTAATTTTTGAAAAGGTTTATTCATTGCAGGAGGAGTATGGGGCCAACCATATAATTTTCAGAGATTTTCATGGGATAAAGGAAGGGCTTGATCATCTTATGGCGGATAATGGATTCTTCCGGGTAACCATGCCGGACTCGCATATTATAGATGATTTAAGCTGGAAGGATGAAGATGAATTCTATCATTCGTTGACTCTTAATTCCAGGAACCAGTTACGTAAGAAAGTGTTGCGCCACCAGGATAAATTTGAGGTGAACGTTATTGAAGGACATGTATCTCAGAAAGATTTAGATTATTGGTACAGGCTTTATTTGAATGTAAAAGAAAAGAGTCTGGAGTTAAACACATTTGCATTGCCCAGGAAGTTTTTTAAAGTAATAAGCAAAGATGAACAATGGGAAGTAATACAGCTGCATTTAAAAAAAACATACGTTGATGAGATGCCGTGTTGTGTGGTGTTTTGTTATAAATCAGCTGGTGCTTATATACCGATGGTTATAGGGATGGATTACACATTCAATGGCCTGTTTGGAATTTACCGGCAGGCATTGTACCAGGTAGTACTCAGGGCAAAGCAATTGGGAAAGGATAAGATCTTTTTTGGCTTTTCTGCCACCATTGAAAAGAAAAAAGTAGGAGCAAAGGTTATTCCCACATTTGCGTATATGCATGCGCGTGATACTTTTCAGCTGGAAGTTCTTGCTTCGATTTCGAAACTTCATGCAGTAAGCAATTAGGAGAAAGTGATCAGTATTACCAGGGTTGAATATTGCCGGTTTTCTATTCAGGGCAGACTGCGTTTGTTAGATCTTTTGGGGAAGGTAGTTTTTGAAAAGATCACGCTGGCTGAGGAGGTAATCGTATTTAAGCTAAGTGATTTTTATGTAGCGGTAACAAAAGATTTGACAAATAATTCTGTCCTCGAAGCCAATCCTCTATCATCAGTTGCCGAGTTACAATTTTATCTTTCTCATTGAATCTGTTTCAAAGGCTGAGGGACATTATTCAAAAGTTTGAATTAGAATTTTTGCTTTAGAAAAATTAGATTATGAAAAAGAATTTGTGCCAAATGTATGTACCTGTTTACCCACCGACCGTTGTCAGGTCAGTCTTCAGAGCGCGGGAATTCATTAATGCTGATGTGAGTAATCATATCTATTTAAAAGATCTGGCGCATCATTCAGGAACAAACGAGTGCACCTTAAAAAGGGGTTTTAAAAATATCTTCAAAATCACTGTTTATCAGTATTTGCTGAAAAAGCGGATGAGACGTGCAAAGCATTTACTGCAGTCAACAGATTTAAAGGAAAGGGAAATCGCTATGTTGTGTGGTTATGAAAGCCTGGCCGGATTTGTAACAACTTTCAGAAGATATTTTGGATACAGCCCGCATCAATTGAGAATTTAAATCGAAGAAAAACAGGAAAGAAAATTTCCTGGATTTCTTTTGCAATAATCAAAATCGTGCAGTTTACTGATTATGATATTGAGTGTATTAAAAATGCAAAACAAATTATTGATGCTCACCTTGAAAGGCATTATAGGATTGAATTTTTGGCATTTAAGGTGAATATGGGAACAACAAAGCTTAAGTCTGGATTCCAAAAATATTATCGCCTTGGCCTCTTTTCATATCTAAGAAAACAAAGGATGATTAAGGCTGCTGAATTAATTGTAGAAACAGATAAAACGATTAAACAGATAGCGACACTAACCGGATTTAAATACGCTTCAAATTTTACCAAAGCCTTTGTTACTTTTCATGGATTAACGCCGGGAAAATACCGGGAATATTTTTTTTAAATAATTTTCGTTTTATGCCGGAAAAAAATAGTTCTCATACCTGGATATCCGTAAGTGAAGTAGTTAATTTATTAGGAAACTCCAATAACTTAAAAATAAAACTAAATTTTAAAAGTAAGCTTCATTTTTAAAGAATTTTGAAATCCACGCAAACGTTTGCTTATAAAAATGTCGCATAAATTGCAGTAAATTTAGCCCCTCAAAAAAGCTTAAACTGTCTTAATAGTGTATCTCACTACTTTAAATGAAAAGGATCTGGTTGCTCGTTTTAACGATAGTGATCAGGAGGCTTTTGGGCAATTATACCAATTATACAGTGGACGTTTGTTTGGTTATCTTATCAAACTTGTAAAATCAGATTTGCATGCAGCAGAACTATTGCAGGATACATTTATAAAACTTTGGGATAATAGAAGAAATGTTGATCCAAATCAATCTTTTCGTTCGTATTTATTCCGTATCGCCGAAAATAACGTGTATGATTTTTTTCGAAAAGCAGCGAGGGATAAAAGACTACAGGAAGCAATAATAAATAGTGCATGTGAAATGTACAAGCATGTAGAGGAGGAATTATTTACAAAACAAAATGAGCAAATATTGCAAGATGCAATTAATTTATTGCCACCAAAGCGACGGCAGGTTTTTCAGTTAATAAAGATAGAAGAGCGATCTTATGATGAGGTAAGTGCGCTTCTTAATATCTCCACATCTACTATCAATGATCACATTGTAAAAGCAACAAAATATATTCGCGAAAATCTGAAGGAATACCATATAGTTGAACTTAGCCTGGTGATATTTTTTCTACTATTATAAATCATCTTTTCAATACTGGCTCATTGGCTTGGTGCCTGAATAAAAAATTTTTTTATTTTAAGCAGATGAAAATACCTTTTCTTTCGTATTAGCTCATAAAGGTTAATTTGGAGCGTAAAATCATAGAGGACTTATTTCAACGGTATCTTTCAAACGAATGTACTCCTGAGGAGATCCGGAGGTTATTGAAATATTTTGATGCAGAAGAAAATGAGGAGCTACTAAGAAGCCTGATCCGCAGACAATCAAACCTAATTGATTATGCCCCGCCTGTTTCCACCGAATCGCCAGAATCGTTGCTGGATGAGTCTTTCAGTAATATAAAAGAGACAATTGCTGCTGATAATAAAAATATAAAACCAGCTTCTTTATACAAACTAAACTGGTTTAAAATGTCTGCAGCCGCCACCGTTATCTTCTTGGTTTTAGGTGCTGCTTTTTATTTCCTTCATGAAAAAAAAGAAATCATTGTTGCTCACAATTCACATATTCGAACTATCCAGGACATTCCCGCAGGCAGTAATAACGCTGTACTTACTCTCGACAACGGTGCAACTATCGTCCTCGACACGGCAGCCAACGGCACTTTGGCCAATCAAGGAAACATAAAAGTGCTAAAAATGAATGGACAACTTGCTTATAATAAAACAGGCAATATGAATGTAAAACCGGTTTATAATACAATCACTACCGCAAATGGAAATCAATACCAACTTATATTAATTGATGGCTCCAAAGTATGGCTGAATGCAGCTTCTTCCATTCGGTTCCCAACTTCTTTTACGGGCACTGAAAGGAAAGTAGAAATTACCGGGGAAGCTTACTTTGAGGTAACTAAAAATCCAAACAAACCTTTTAGGGTAGATTTTAAAAACGAAGCCGGTGAAAAGGATGAAATAGAAGTCTTGGGAACTCATTTTAATGTAAATACGTACGGTGACGAACCGGATATGAAAACAACTCTTTTGGAAGGATCGGTAAAAATTAAGGCCGGCAATAAAATCCAAATGCTTTCACCTGGCCAACAGGCGTTGCTTTCATCAAATGGAATAGAAATAAAGAAGAATGTGGATTTAGACCAAGTGATGGCCTGGAAAAATGGATATTTTTTATTTGATAACACAGATATCTACACACTGATGCGCCAGGTGTCAAGGTGGTATAATGTAGAGGTCTCCTTTGAAGGAAAAGTAACGCCGGATGGCTTTTCAGGAAAAATTTCGAGAAATGTGCCGTTGTCTAAATTTATAAAAGTACTTGAATTGAATGATGTAAATGTAAGAAGTGAAGGGAGAAAGCTAACATTGGGATTTTGAATATAGTAAATGGATAAATTACTGGATTATTAATTATTAAAACCAAAAAAATGGCCGGAAGTGCGGGAACACAACCAGCCGGTAATTTAGGTTCATCAGCCATGATGGCATAATAAAAAGCTTGTAGGAATTCTATTTTTTAATAAACCCAAACCGATACAAAGTTATGATTTTAAAAGTTACATGGAAGTTGTCTTTTGAAAAGAGAAGGCATTTCACTAAAACCCTGTTGATCATGAAATTCATTGCCATCTTTCTGTTTGCAGCCGGGTTGCAAGTAAGTGCAACAGGTTATTCGCAAACGATCACTTTAGCGCAAAATAATGTTTCACTGAAAAAAGTTTTCAGGGAAATAGAAAAGCAAAGCGGCTACCAGTTTTTTTATAAAGACAGGTTGATAAGGCAAACGGGAAATGTTAGTGTAAACGTGCATAATGCATCTGTAGAAACAGTGCTGAATGAATGTTTCAAAAACCAGCCGTTGTCTTATACGGTCCTGGATAAGATTATCGTAGTGAAAGCAAAAAAACAGATTGACCTGATCAATCCGGTTGCTGTTCTTCCTGCCCCTGTCAGCCTTATCCGGGGCACAGTAAAAGATGACAAAGGAAACCCGTTGACCGGAGTGTCTGTAGTTGTAAAAGGAACAACAAAAGGAACCAGCACGGCCATAGATGGAAGTTTTTCTATTGATGCAAATCCTGGTGATGTACTGGAATTTTCAATGGTTGGATATCATCAGAAAAGTGTAACTGTGGGTAGTAAACAAAATATTGCTGTGGCAATGGAAATTGAAGTGACAGCAGGAAGTGAAATAGTGGTGGTTGGGTATGGAACAAAAAAGAGAGAATACCTTACTGGTTCTGTCTCAACGGTAAATTCCCAAGTTTTGGAATCCAAACCTATAACAAATACAATGTCTGCCCTTCAGGGTGAGATTCCGGGCGTAACCATACAAAGATCTTCCGGTCAGCCGGGAGTAGAGGGATTTGATTTGAATGTAAGAGGGTATTCTTCTACCAATGGAGGAAATACACCACTTGTTCTGATTGATGGAGTTGCAGGCAGCCTCGATTTGTTGAATCCCGATGATATAGAATCCATTTCTGTATTAAAAGATGCCGCCGCCTCTATTTATGGTGCACGCGCTGCCAATGGTGTTATGATCGTTACAACAAAAAAAGGTAGAAAAGGAACTCCTAAAATTAGTTATAGTGGAAACGTAGCTGTAACAAAAATGTCGGGTATGATGAAAAGCCCGAACAACTACCAGTTTGCACTTATGGAAAATGAAGCAAACATTCATAATGGGGCCGCTCCGATGTACACGCCTGAGTTACTGGAAAAGGTTAAAAATAATGATCCAACTCCAATTCCTCATCCTATTTATGGTGGCTGGATGCTTTTCTTTACCAATACCAATTGGATAGATGCTACTATCGGAAATGGTTTCCAGCAAAAGCATAATATAAATATTTCAGGTGGTGGGAATAATTCAACTTATTATTTATCCGGTGGATATAGTAAGGAAGATGGAGTAATAAAATATGCACCTGATAATAACGGCCGGTTTAATTTAAGAATGAATTATGATTACGACTTTTCAAAAAGAATAAGACTGGAAACGAAAATATCTTTTGAGGATCAGGATCGAACTGATGTTGGAGGAGTTGGTTCACAAGGAATTATTACAGAGGCCATTTTTGGGATGCCCAATCATCCGGTTTATACTCAGGATGGCAAAAATTATTTTGCACAAGGCGGTTGGGGTAACGCAGTAGCTGAGGTCAAAGAAGGCGCAACATCATCTTTTAAAACCCGCAATATTAATACGAATTTTAAATTGATCGTGGACGTACTCAAAGGTCTTAAATTTAATTTGCAGGCGGGTATTAATCATACAAACCAGGATAATACAGATATTGGAAAATCGGTGCCACTTTATCTCTGGGATAATAGCAACATTCAATACTATGCCATTGCAAATCCTGACCAGGCATGGCTGACAAGGACTAGTTATAACGGGATATACCGAAATTTTACCGGATACTTTGAATATAGCAAAAAGTTTGACCAGCATGAAATAGAACTGATGGGTGGTGGCTCTTACGAATACAATAATTTTGATTGGTTCAACACAACCAGAGATCATTTTTCTACAGATAATGTTTGGTCAATCAACCTGGGGGGAACTCAAAATATGTCCAGTACTGAACAGGCTCAACATTGGGCCATTGGGTCGGCTTTTTCAAGGCTCAGTTATACTTTCAACAATAAATATCTTCTTGATGCGACTCTTAGATATGATGGAAGCTCCCGCTTCCAGCCAGATTCAAGATGGGGAGTTTTCCCAGGGGTTTCTGTTGCCTGGAGACTATCCCAGGAAAACTTTATGAAAAATCTTGATATTTTTAGTGATCTGAAATTAAGAGCTTCTTATGGTCAAACCGGCAACCAGGAAGGAATTGGATTATACGACTATTTGCAGTTAATAAACATAGGTGGCTCTTATCCATTCGGCGCAGGCTCCCAAACTCAATCCGCCTCCCTGGCAGGTATGGTTTCAACGAACCGCACCTGGGAGACATTGATTAATAAAAACATCGGAATTGATGCGGCTTTGTTCTCGAACAAATTAGATTTTTCATTTGATTATTTTATTAAAAGAAATAAAAACCTTTTAATACCCGTAACATACCCTAGTCTTCTTGGAGCAACACCACCTTATTCAAACTCCGGTGAACTAAAAACATGGGGATTTGAAACTTCTGCCGGCTGGAGAGATAACATTGGAAAGGTGAAATATTCAGTAAAACTGATTTTGAGCGACGCTCAAAATAAAGTAGTGAAGTATGGTGGGGCTGATACGTATGTCTTAGGTTTGAATAGTTTAAATGAATGGCCTTATCCTTCACCCCGCCAGGGATATCCACTGGATAGTTATTATGGCTATGTGTTTGATGGAGTTATCAGAACTCAAAAACAACTCGATGACTATAAAAAATTGGGCGGAGTGCCAAGTGATATTAAAATAGGGGATGCGATGTTCAAAGATTTGAATGGTGATGGAAAGATTAGTTTGTATGGTGATAAGCCAGGTGAAAACGGAGATGTTGAGAATCTTGGTACGCTCACGCCACGCTTTAATTTTGGTGTCAACATAAATGTGTCTTACAAAAACTTTGATCTTGGAATTTTTGCCCAGGGAGTTGGTAAAAGAACAATTTTCAGGGAAGGGGATTATGCTATGCCATGGAGCGCCTGGTGGAGACAACCACCATTATTTTATTTTGGCAAGACATGGAATGAAGATCGGCCAAATGCTCCTTATCCTGAGCTAAGCTTTGGTAGCATCAATAACTGGAACTATCAGCCATCTACCTTACAAAAGATCAATGCAGCGTATATAAGGCTTAAAAACCTTCAGGTTGGTTATACTTTTTCTTCAGATCTGATGAAAAAAATATCCATTTCAAAGGCCAGAATTTATTTCAGTGGCCAGGATCTATGGGAATTACATAATGTAAAGGGAGGATGGGATCCGGAAGCTTCTACATCCGGGTTTAATTATCCCTTTCAACGATTTTATTCTGCAGGCATTGACGTAACTTTTTAATACTGAAAATCATGATACACATACTCAATAAATACAAATATTTTTTTCTGATTTTTTTAATTGTAGGATGTAAAAAAAGCCTTGACCAATTACCGGAAGATCAGATTTCCGATGCATCCTTTTGGAAGACTCCCGCACATTTTGAATTGGCCGCAAATGACTTTTACTATGGCCTGAAAGAAGTGCCGCAGTATATTGATAATAACTCGGACATTGCTTTCGGAGCTGGTCCTAATTCAGTTAGCGACGGGTCCTTTTTACCAACCGCCAATTCGACTGTATGGGATAACGCCTATAAAAACATAAGAGCCACCAACTATTTACTTCAAAAAGCTAATCAATCCGGATTAGGTAGCAGCATTGACCGTTGGGTGGGGGAAGCGTTGTTTTTCAGGGCTTACAATTATTGGAATTTGGTAGAAAACTTCGGTGGTGTTCCAAAAATAGATACAGTACTTGATGTAACATCCCCGGAATTGTATACACCAAAATCCTCCCAATCGGAGATTATAGATTTTATAATAGGAGATTTACAGAAGGCAGTGGATATGTTGCCAAAACAAAGTGAACTTACTGCTGATGAAATTGGAAGAGTTACACAGGGAGCAGCGCTTGCCCTGGAGGCAAGGGCAGCTTTATATATGGGGACCTGGGCAAAGTATCATGCGGAAGGTGATCCGACAAAATATATAAATATTGCAGTAGATGCTGCACAAAAGGTTGTCGAATCAAAGGAATATTCGCTTTATACTGATAAGGGGGCAGAAAGTTATAAAGATCTTTTTATTCTTCCGGGAGATGATAGTAAAGAAGTAATTCTTGCCAGGCGATATTATGCAAACCGAATGGTTCACAACTGGACGCGGGAATTATGGTTCAATGCTATGGTTCCAACCAAGAACCTTGCGGACATGTATTTAGCGACAGATGGGTTGCCTATTGACAAGTCACCTTTATTTAAAGGATATAATACCCTTACCAGTGAGTTTCAAAACCGGGATCCGAGAATGGCGATGACTTTTATTGTACCCGGAAGCACGATATTTTTTGAAGGCGGATTAATGCAACCTACTTACCCTGGCTTTAGTGGTTCTAATGCCACTCATACCGGATATATGATCCGTAAATTTTTGGATGAAACCCTTGAAGCAACGCAGTTTCAGGGGGAATATGATTTCAAAGAATTCAGATATGGAGAAGTTTTATTAGTACTTGCAGAGGCATTATACGAACAAAACGGGACGATATCTGACCAGGATCTTGACCGTACGATTAACGTTCTGCGTGCCAGGGTCAATATGCCGGCTTTAACGAATGAATTCGTAAATCAGCATGGATTAAATATGCTCACTGAAATAAGAAGAGAGAGAACTATTGAACTTGCTTTTGAAGGATTTAGAAGAGATGATCTGCGCAGATGGGCGACTGCTGAAAGTGTGCTTCCCCAGGCTTTAAAGGGCGTTAAATTTGCAGGAACGGAGTATCAACAAAAGTACCCGGATCTTAAAATAGGTACCGACATTCAGGTGGATAACAATGGGTTTATTATTGCGGAACCGGCTAGTGGCCGTCAATTTCTTCCGAAGCATTATCTGAACCCGATTCCTTTACAGCAAATTCAACTTTCAAAAGGAAAACTTGTGCAAAATCCAGGCTGGTAATTTATAATCATTGAGGATAAGATATCGGGATAGATAAGTAGTTTTTTGCACTTCAATCCATAGGGCAACCTAAAAGGCCATTATTCACTTTTTAGGTTGTTTCCTCTAAATTTGATCGGCTTCAATTTTTCCAAAATATTAATTCATTATCCTTGAGTATTTAAATTTTTTTATTATGAAAATAACCTTTCTTTTTCTTTCCCTAAATTTATTATTTGCTTTCAGCGCTTCTTCACAACGCTATCAAGGTCAGATTGATTCATCACTTCTTCCAAAAATTGGTACATCCCATTATGAGCCCGAATATACGTTAGATCAGTCGGTGAACCCGCAGGCATGGACAAATGAAAAACATGGTTTGCATGCAGCCTTTGGTTCTGAGGCGCAATTGTACTTCAGAACAGAAGTTCCCGAATCTGAAAGCGAAACGAATTCCTGGGAAGCAACCGGCTGGCGTGGAGAAAGATTGAATACCCAGATATTAATCTGGTCACCCGATACATTAAGCCAGGTGCGGTTTGCGATAAATGATTTAAAAAACCAGCAGGGAAAGGTATTGAGTAAAAATAATATCCAACTCAACATGGTTCGTTATGTGGTGGCCAATTATCCTTATGGCTCTGCAGATGTTACCTGCGGGGAAACACCTTATAAAAACGGCTTTTTGATGCCTGACAGATTTGAAAAATTTGAAAGATTTGATGTGCCGGGAAAAACAGTAAGGCCTGTTTGGCTTTCTTTTAATATACCTGCAGATACTAAACCGGGAATTTATACCGGAACGATCCAGGTGAAGGATACAAAAGAGCAGCGGGCTTTGCAGATAAAGATTACCGTTCAAAATCAATTGTTACCCAGGCCGCATGAATGGAAATACAGGCTAGATCTTTGGCAAAATCCATGGGCTGTTGCGGACTATTATCATCTGAAACCGTGGGGTGCAGAGCACAAAGCATTACTTAAAAAACATTTGCAACTATATGCTGACGCCGGAGGCAAATACATCACCACTTATGGTGTACATTCTCCGTGGGCAGATAATGAATATTCTATTGAAGGCGGAATGATCGAATGGATCAAAGCAGATAATGGTTCGTGGAAATTTGATTATACCATTTTTGATGAGTATGTTGAGCTGGCCATGAGTGTTGGCATAGACAAAGCAATTACGGTCTACACCCCGGTTCCATGGGGAGAAAGATTTCGTTATAAGGAGGAGAAAACAGGTAATTATGTATATGAACGATGGGCTACTTCCTCCGATACTTTTAAAACCAATTGGAATGCTTTTCTTACTGACCTGAAAAAGCATCTTGAAAAGAAAGGATGGTTTAAAAAGGCTTATATTGGTATCAATGAAAATACCATGGAGCAAACGCTTGAAGCGATCCAAATAACGAGGAAAAACTCACCCGATTGGAAAATTACTTATGCCGGCAACTGGCACCCGCAGCTCGATAGTTTACTCGATGATTATTGCTTTCTTTATGGAAACGAAGCTAGTGTGCAACAGGTAAAAGCAAGAGCTACAAGAGGACAAACTACTACTTATTATGTCTGCTGCAATCCTGCCAAGCCCAATAATTTTCTTTTTTCACCACCCACTGAAGGAAGATGGATGGGTTGGTATTCTGCAGCCCATGGATATAGTGGTTTTCTGAGATGGGCCTATGATTCATGGCCGGCAGATCCGATGCGGGATGGCCGGTATGGTTCCTGGGCATCGGGTGATTGTTTTTTAGTTTATCCCGGTGGAAACAGTTGCATTCGTTTTGAAAAGTTAAGAGAAGGAATTTCAGATTATGAGAAAATAAGGATCATCAGGGAACTGGCTGCAAAGTCTTCCGATAAAAAGGTAAAACAGTTAATAGCTGCTTTTAATACTCAGTTGCAAACTTTAAATGACGAAAAAGATTTTAAAGAAGATAAGCTAAAAGCGGATATTGAAAAGGGCACGAAGATGCTTGATCAATTAAGCGAAATGCTGGCTAAAAAACCAGCGACTGGCCATTAATAAAACAAAATAACTACTTAGATAAACTCATGTCAAAACCCTTTTTACTGGTATTCATTGTGCTCCTGTTAACAGGCAGTTGTTTTTCACAAACTAAGCTGTCCTGTACAGAATATGAAGATTATATGCTTACCTGTGAGCTTACCCCAGCAGGCCCGGTTCCCACCGCTTTTGATCCAGATGGAGTGTATCCCTATGTAAGTTATGTGGAAACATCGAACAGGCCGGTACTCAAAAAATATAAGTTTATAGTCCTTGAAAATGATCAATTAAAAATTACCATTTGTCCTGATCTTGGAGGAAAAGTGACGTCAATTTTCTATAAAGCTTCCGGCAAAGAAATTTTATATAAACCTGATATCGTGCGGTACACAAGAATATTGCCCCGTTTTTATTTTGTCGCCGGCGGAATTGAAGTAAGTTTTCCCATCTCGCATTCTCCCACGCAAAATGAAAGTGTTTTATATAAAATAGACAGCACAAAAGACAGAATGTATGTTAGTTGCGGAGAAAGAGAATTGCGTTTTGGAATGCAATGGACCGTAGAATATTCTTTAGGCAGGAAAGATAATTTTTTAACGGAAAGGGTTCTTTATCACAACCCGGGAAGAGCAGCCTATCCCTGGATGTCGTGGTCTAATGCGGCCTTACCATCAGCGCCTGATACAAAATTTTACTTTCCTAAGGGAAGGGTTTTATCCCATTCTTCAAAGGTAGATACCATAGACTGGGAAAAGGAAGGTCCAAAAACAGAGGCGGACATTAAAGAGATGACGGGATATTTTTGGGAAACAAAAGACGCGAATGCGTTTGGCGCTTTTACTCCATCTTTTGGAACAGGACTATACCATATTGCAGATGAAAAAATTGCATCAGGAATAAAACTATGGAGCTATGGAAACGGGGATGACAGCGGCTGGTCGGTTTTAAGTACTGCCAAACACCAAACTTATCTGGAAATCCAGGGTGGGCCGATTGGTGATCAATCCATAAAGCTGGAATTAAAACCGGAAGAAACCAGGTGGCATACAGAATATTGGTTTCCCACAGATAAACCGCTGGATATTTATTCATTAAAAGTTCCTGAAATTAAATTAAGGCCACTGAAAAATATACCGCTTTTTCAATGGGCAAGATCGAGGGAAGTAAAAGAGTGGTTGGAACTTTCAAAAGCTTATAAGCAAAAAAAAGATTTACCAGCACCTCCTGAAATTGATCAAAGGCTTTGGGCACCTTCAGGTATGGAAAACCTGGATGCCGCTTTTAAGTGGGCCATAAAACAAACGACCGGCCATACGGCCGATTTGTGGAAGTTTTATTATGGAACATGGCTAGCCGGCAGAAATGAAAAGCAGCAGTCAATACAGATTCTTTCAGAATGTAATATAGGTGTAGCAAAGGCATTGTTAGCCCGGCTGCTCAATTTTACCGGCAATGTCCCGGCTGCTGTAAATGCGCTTCATAGCATTCATGAGCCATGGCTACAACTGCATCCGCAATTGGTTGTGGAACGGGATCAGATCCTTCGTCGCGCAGGAATAAAAAGTACCCTGGCAGAACGTGAAAGATGGTTATCGAAGGTAGATGCTTTAAAAGATGAATGGGTTATTGAGCGAAGGGTGCAACTATTAATTGATGAAGATAAAGCTCAGCAGGCCAAAGATCTGCTCTTATCAGTCCCTTTTCAAAAGGTGCATCAAACCTATACCCGTACTGATCTGTGGGAACAAATAACCAAAAAACTAAACATTCCCTTTTTGCCAATACCAGAACAATTGGGAGAAGATAGGCTGGCGCATTTTGGAGCTTACAGGGAGTATGAAGAAAAGTGATTCATAGTAATTAAAATTGTGTTCCCATGATTAATTACCAGCAGGAATAGCGGCATGATAAACAGAAATTTTTCATAATCAAATAATCAAATCGTTGATGATTTTTTAATCTGTTAACCTTTTGATTTTTTATAAATGAGTGAGAAAGCTTAAGTTAATTTGAAAACCGGTAATTCCATTAGTAAGTAAATCAGACAATCAATTTAATTATGCTCTTAGCTTTGCTCCAACTCTAATATTATGATATTGAAACAGAAAATTTATATTATACTAGTATGTTCTATTTTAGGGATATGCTCTGCTAACGCACAGGGACAAACCGCCGCCCATCCTTACAATTCCCTTTTAGCGGGCATCAGTAACAACGGACTGAATAAGGAAAAACCGTATGTAACTGCTGGAGACCGGTCTTACATTATAGGAACAATGAATGGAGATTTTCCTGATATAGGGGATCATGTGGAAGGAGAAATGGGTGGAATATGGATGCATCCCATTAAATTATTGGATGGTTATTATCTTAAAATTAGCGGTTTAGACTTAAAAGCGGATCACTGGTTATCTGATGCAGAAGAATTTATTAATTACCCATTTGGAAATACATTTAAATATAAACCGGATATTCAAGGATTAACTGTTCAAAGGAAGCAGTTTTGCCCGGATGGCCAACAGGGTGTTGTCATACAATATGAATTATCAAATACCAGTAACCAGGTCAAAAATCTGAATGTTGAGTTTTTGGCTAAGACAGATTTAAGTCCCGTTTGGTTTTCAAAAGAAATAGGAATTCAGGACTCTCCCGATCAGGCTGCCTGGTTAAAACAGGAAAATTGTTTTGTTGCGACCGATAGTCTTAATAAGTGGTTCGCGGTATGGGGCACCTCCCTGCCATCATCCGGGCAAGAAGTAGGGGTCAGCAATTCAAAAAGTAAATCCAGGGGCCAGGGTATTGCATGTTCATCTGCGTATCACCTAACCATCGCTGCTCATACCAATAAAAAAATTGTGTTTGTTGTAGCCGGATCGACCAAAAGCTCAAAAGAAGCGATACAGTCCTACAAATTTATTCTAAAGAATTATGCTGAATTGTTGCGTAAAAAGAAAGCGCTCTACAACACAATTTATGACCGCGCGAAAATCTCTATTCCGGATACCTCCTTATTAAAGGTGTATAATTGGGTAAAAGTGAATACCCAATGGCTTGTCAGGGATGTGCCGGGCATTGGGCGGGGACTCAGTGCCGGTGTTATGGAATATCCGTGGTGGTTTGGCTGCGACAACACTTATGCCTTGCAGGGTGTTATGGAAACCGGGGATTTTAAACTGGCGAAAGAAACATTGAGGTTACTAAAAAATAAATCCATTGAAAAGAATGGCAACGGCCGAATCCCCCACGAAATTTCTACAAATGGCGCTGTGGCTAATCCTGGTAATACGCAGGAAACCGCTCACTTTATTATGTGTGTTGAAAAATTGTACCGGTGGACAGGCGACAAAGAGTTTCTTCGTGAAATGTATCCTACCATAAAAAAAGGATTGCACTGGCTATTAACCGATCAGGATACGAATCGAAATTTATTTCCGGAAGGTTATGGCATCATAGAAATATCCGGTTTGAATGCTGAATTAATTGATGTCGCCGTTTATACACAGCAAGCCCTGGGTGCCGGTTCCAAAATTGCTCAGATTCTCAATGACAAGCCAGCATCAGAAAAATATAAGAAGTTAGCTACCCTGTTAAAAGATAAAATCAATAAGGACTTCTGGGATGATAAGGCCAGTTCATATTGTGATTTTTATGGCACGAAGGCCCAGGCACTTTCAGCAATTAGTGGCAATATAAGACAACTAACTCAAAACGGCGCACCGGTTGAGGAGGATAAAATCAAGTATTTTGAAGACCTTGGTAAGCGTATATCTCAAACACCCGACACAAGCCGTGGATGGATAATAAATAAAAACTGGGTAATTAATACGCCGCTTGAGACAGGCATAGCTCCATATGATAAAGCTATCCGCGCTTTAGATAATATTCATGACAACAATTTAGGCGAATATGGGCCCTACCTGTCAGCAGTATATGGAAAACATATGATGACAATAGCCACGGGAGTTCAGGCGGTTTCAGAATACAAGTATGGCAGGACTGATAAATCTCTATTTTACGTAAACCAAATTGTTAGAACCTTTAGCCGGGTTTTGCCGGGTTCTATTTCGGAAATGATGCCGGACTATGGGTGTTTTACACAATCGTGGACAAATTATGGAATAGTTCTTCCTTTAATCAGTCACATCTTTGGTATAAATCCGGATGCGTCACAAAAAGAGATAGAAATAGCGCCTCATATTCCTGATTCATGGAGTAAAGATAGTTTAAGTCTCAGTGCTCTTCCAGTGGCGGATAACCAAATTTCCATGTCGTATCAACCGGTTAAAGGCGGAAAAAAATACACGGTCGTGTCAAAAGATAGTGGCTGGAAAATCCGGTTTAGGCTAAAGCCGGATAACCATTTTCAATATATTGTCAATGGTAAACCAATTGTTCTGGCTGATTCGGGATTACTATTATTACCTAAAAAAGAAAATAGTATTGTTGTTTTGACAAATAAATTATAAACTCTAAAAGGAACGTATTTTAATAAGCTACAGGCTGAAGCTATTATCCAAGTCTTTTGTATGTCATCAACATCCGAAAAGATAAAAACCCCCCTTAATCCCATTGTTATAGGCTGAAAAATAAGCGGCGGATGGGCCGCCAAAGAACTTTGTGATCATGGCTTTAAAAAAAGTCCACTTGCATAATTATTGCGACCACTTGAATAACTTTTAGATAGGAATTTTGTGTTTGATAGGTTTTTAGAAAATGTTTTAAGACTCTTCTTCAAATTATTATTGCTAATAAAAAGGAAGTAAGCTGAAAGCCTTTCGGAGAGTAAGCATATTAGAAAATGCATGAGACGTGCAAAGCATTTACTACAGTCAACAGATTTAAAGGAAAGGGAGATCGCGATGTGTGTGGTTAGAGCCAAAGCCTTTATTTATGCGCATCTAAACAGGCCATCATAGGGTAGCGGCAAAAACTCTAAACATATCTGCCAAAGATGAACAATAAAAGAATGCGGTTATGGGTATCCGGCATCAACAACAAGATGAATCAAATGAACTGTACCAGGAATATAGCAGAGTAGAGGAGGTGAAGAAATATATTTCTGAAAATATAGACAGTGATTTAAGCGCTGCCGTCGTTTCTAAAAAATTTGAGCTAAGCGTTTCTTCTTTACAACATCTTTTTAAAAATAACAGCGGTCTTTCATACCATCAGTATTTAGAAAAGATTCGCATGGAGAAGGCCTTTGAGCTGATTAATAAAGAAGGCAAAAGAGTGCAACAGACCATGTATGCAACAGGGTATAAATATAAGTCCACTTTCAATAAAGCTTTCAAGAAAAAATATAAATTCCCACCCAGCTATTTTCTGAAATAATTGCAGAGAAGTGTACCTTTTTGCAGAGAAGTGTACCTTTTTCTCCTTCTCTTATGAATAGAATCACCAGAACTTTGTGTTATCAAAAAGATAGAAATTCTCCCGCCTCATTAAAAGAATTACAGCCAGGTTTCAGACGCAGCATTTTCATTTTAAAAGCAACATTAATTCATATAAAAAATGAGCCTTAAGCTAAAATATTTCCATAAAATAAACAAACAGATTGTTATTGCTGATATGATCAGCGCTTTACTAATTGTGCTTTTTCTATACGCTGCATTAAGTAAATTATGGGCTTATGAGAGTTTCAAATCTGTTTTAATAATGTCGCCTTTACTCAGGCCTTTCGCCGGAATAATTGCGCGGCTTCTACCCATTCTTGAGATAGGAATTGTCCTGCTGCTGTTTTTCCCAAAAACAAGAGTGAAAGGTCTGTATACAGCTTTAATCATTCTAACCGTATTTACGGGTTATATCACTTACATGATAATTTTTACTCCCAGACTCATTTGTAATTGTGGCGGGGTCCTTAAAAGCCTGACCTGGACACAGCATGTTTTTTTCAATCTGTTCTGGATACTATTGACAGTAGCCGCAATTGCACTATACCAGCAAATTAAAAAAGCAATTACGACGGTGCCACCATAGTTCCCTCAAGGGAACAACAATTCATATAATCATCAGCAAGTCTTGACAGTGTTAAGGCAGCTGCGGTCGAAAGACCTGTAATTAAAATTCATTGTTTAAATTAATACTATTATTTATGTCCAGATATATTTCAGGCCTATTTGCAATTATTATTGCAGTCGGCCTTGCAGCTTTTACAAAACCGGTAAGTCCGAAAGCGGCTTTCACCGATTATAATTTTGCTTTTGATATTGCAAATCATGCACCTACACAAACAAATGTTCAGAATCCTGCGTTTTGGTTACAGGTTTCTGACCTCACTGGTTGTGATAACATGGATCAAAGAGCATGCAAAATCCAGGTTCCAGAATCTACAACTAACCCAGGAACCCCGAGAACATTAAAATCTACTACGATGATAAATACAGCTCAGTTCGGAACTTCAGGTGTTTATTATGTGACGTCAGGAGGGTCAGTATTGCAAAAAGTCAACAGTGAAAATTGATTGCTTTTAAAAAAGCAGATGGTTTACCATCTGCTTTTTTAATTTATTTTTAATTCTGCTTGATCCCTGGATTAAGTATAATATCAGCAGGCAACGGTAGGGCATAACGGTTTTCATTGGGTTGTAATGTATATACTTCATCGCCTTCCACCCTTTTGAGTATTATTTGAGCTCCTTCCTTGTTTAAGCGTTTGATATCGATCCATCTCAATCCACGCATCGTTAACTCTTTCCTTCTTTCTGACAGGATAATTCCTAAAACTTCTTGAGGAGAAGACGCAACAATGGGTGTGAATGAGCCTGCCTTCCATCTATTAACCAATAGTCGATTAACATCCTGTAGAGCCGCCTCAAGATGTTGTGATCTGGCATTACACTCTGCCCTAATTAAATATAACTCGTCGGTAGCGATTCCGGAAAAAAATTGATTAGTTGCCGAATAATCTCCTTTAAACTTTTGATAGTTGCCATTGGAAGTAAAAAAAATTGCCTTCCTTAGGTCATTGCTATCATACAAAGAGTACAGAACTGTATCAATAAGCGCTTTAGATGGATAATAAAGATCCATATTGGTATTCATTTCGCTATAAAAAATAATCTCCACATTGTAAGGCTTAAAGGGCACAGTGCTATTTATGTTGACTTCACCTGTATTATTATAATCCAATAAATCCCCTTTCATCTGTAAAGCCTTATCTGCGTATTTGCCGGCACTGTCATATTCACGCATACTTAGATAAGCACGCGCTAGAAGGCCATAGGCCGCTGCTTTGGAAGGCCTCATTACATTTTGGGGACTTTCCGGCAAAAACGAAATTGCATTAGATGCATCTGATATTACCTGGTCATAGCATTCTTTGACAGTTGCCCTTACTGATGGAATATTGAAATCAGAGCTTAACCTGAGCACAATACCCGGATCAATATTATAGGTTTCACTATCATAAGCTTTGGCATATATCCAAAGTAAATTCAGGAAGCTGTAGGCCCTGAAAAAAAACGCAGAACCTTCTACGTTATTCCATTCAAGTTGATTAGCAACATTTTTCGGTATTTTTTTTAATCCTTCCAGGCAGAGGTTTGCATTATAAACAGGGGTATAGTTTAAAGACCAGTCATTTTCGAAGTAATAATCATCCGGAGTCCAAGTATAAGCATTTTGCTGAAAAAGAAACCGGGTGTCGAATATTGATTTAGTAAAAAAGTAATCATCTGAAGCTGTTTCACCTCTCGAAGGAGTTACCAGATTCATAATAGCCAAATCATCCAGGAGGCCCTGAAAGTCATTTATGTTTTGTGGTATTACAAGTGACTTATCTGATTTTTCATCTAAATATTTTTTGCATGAGGTAAAGACCATGGTAAACAGAAAAGCCAGTATAACAAACACGATTGTTTTATTTTTCATGATTTTATTTTTAAAAATTTTAAAAGGTACTTTTAACGCCAAATGTCCAGTTGCGGATTGGTTGCAAAGAGTTGGGATAATCCGGATCCAATCCTTCTTTATTTTTTTTCCAGAGAAGCATTAAGTTAGCCGCGTTTGCATATACCTGTAGATTTCTAAAGAAATTCTTTTTGGTTCTCAGGTTGTTGAACGAATAGGACATATTGATGTATTGTAATCTTATATTGTCTGCCCGCAAAACATTTATTTCAGAAAGGTTGTAAAAATTATCTCTGTTATTATCTACGGGATATTGAAACGAAGGAACGTTTGTAACCAGTTCATCCCCCGGATTCTTCCAACGCTTTTCATAATCACTGTTTCCCACTCCGTTATTAACTAAAGCACTATACCTGATAGAAGGTTTCAGGAAATAATAATTAAACCGGTAAGAAATATTTATTGAAACAGAAAGTTGTTTCCAAATAAATGTATTGATCAAAGAACCAAAATAAAGAGGGCTTCCTGAACCAACATAAACTATATTTCCATTTTCCAGGCCTTTTGTATTAGCTTCTTCTGCCATTGCCCTGTAATCAGTACTTAATTTTCCATCCAAATAACCCTGTGGATTGCCTGCATTGTCAAGGCCACCCCATTTATAGGCAACGATTCCATATAAAGGTTTTCCAATTACCGGAATAATAGTGTTTCCGCCTCCCAATAAAGCAATGCCATTTTTAGCAGATTCCGTATAATAAGCAGTAGTCTTGCTCCTGTTATAATTAAGCAACAAATTAGTAGTCCATTTAAATTCGCGGTGTAGGTTTATACTTTGAATATTCAGATCAATCCCTTTGCCCTTCATGGCAGCCACGTTCTTTGTAATAGTTTGATTTAAGCCCCATGTTGTATAATCATAAGGCGTCTGTCCATATAAATCTGTACCTTTTTTCAAATAATAATCAATAGAGCCGGAAAGAATATTATTCTTTGTGGAAAACTCAATTCCCAAATTAATTTGGCGCGATTGTTCCCATTTAAGATCTGAATTATTGATTGAAATTATTCGTGTTATCGGTAAATATGTAGGGGCCGGGGCGGTAAAATACATTGCTATTGGTAATGCCGTACGGCTTAAATCTACATTTCCACTGTATCCATAGGTTGCTTTAATTTTTAATAGGGGTAATAATCCAGACTTGTAAAAATTTTCATCAGAAATTTTCCATCCGGCTCCAATTGACCATAAGGGTTTCCATTTATCATTGGTGTAGGCCCCAAATATATTTGAGCCGTCCTTGCGGGCGCTTGCAGAAAGAGAATACCGGTCTTTAAAGATATAAACTGCATTACCGTAAAACGAAATGAAACGATAGGTGGTATTAGAAAAATAGGGAGAGCCGAAAAGGCTATTATAGTCTCCGGTTATAAAATCGGGATAGCTATTTACAAAATCAACATTTGATGCAGTCAGTGGATTACTGTTATAGCCGTAAGTGGTGTAAGTATCTTCTGCCCCTTTTGTCTGCCTTACTTCACTTCCCGCAATTGCATTTACAGAATGTCTGCCCCACCTATTTTTAAAGTTTAGCTGGCCTCTTAAGGTTGATGATTCAGTTGTCGAATTGCTTAATGTTCTTATCCCGCCTGGAGGAACAATATAATTTACGACGCCTGTTGCCGGATCGATTTGTGTAAATGAATTGATCATGTCCCTTGCCTCAAAGCTTTGTATATCGGCGAGATGTTCTAATCCTGATTGCTGTATCTGATACTGGTACTTCAGTTCAAAACCAAGAGATTGGCTTGCCCTGTAGTTAATTACAGCTGTGGCATACAATTCCTGCAGGTTGGTAGTTGTTTCTGAATGCTTGTAATCATCGAGCGGATAATATTTCCAATCGAGCAATTTTCCCATACCCACTGAATCAATATAAGAGTTACTATATTTCCTTGGAAATTCTGTTGGATTACCTTGCTCATCTGCAAGTTTAAAATAAGGAACGTACCGGCCGTTCACAGTTGCAAGCGGATTGTTATAGCCTGGCATTCCTGTCACTGCGTTACTATTCGTATAATAAGCGTTTAGTCCAATCTGCATGTTCTTTAAAGGACGATAAGTATTTTCTATTTTTATATTCAGCTTTTTGTACGTAGCATGCAAGTCGCTTAAATTGTTGTCGTAAGCAATCGAAGCAAAATATGAATTATTACTACTCCCACCGTTCAGATTGATTGAATATTGCTGAGTTACTGTATTGGTATAAACATATTTGTTATAATCGTTCCTGCTGTCAGTTTGCTTAAGCGCATCAATTTGTTTGGCCGAATCAGATGAGGAGATAAATTCGTTTCTCCTGTTTAAAAAAATCTGTACTCCCGGTGTCAATGCCAAATAAGGCGCATAATTTATCTGGTCGTCAAAATACCCTTGGTTAAACAGGTATTGTTCCATATCAACATAATCACCGGTAGTCATTTGATGCAGGGAAAAAAGGTCAGGCTTCGAGGATACAATTATATTCGCATTTGCGGAGACCTGCAATTTCCGGTTAAATTCCCCCTTCTTTGTGGTAATGACAATTACCCCATTTCCTGCCCTTGAGCCCCAGATAGAAGCTGCGGACGCATCTTTTAAAACAGTAACGCTTTCTACATCATTGGGGTTGATATTATTGATATCTCCTTCATAGATAAAGCCGTCCAGCACTATAAGGGGATCCAGCGGGCCATTGATCGTATTCAATCCTCTTATAGAAATATTCGTATTGTTTTGCCGGTTCGTATTGCTTTTACCAATATTTTCCAACAGCCCGCTGGTAACATTATTCAATCGTTTTAAAATATTTGTCCCTGCCTGCTGGTTCAGTGTTTTATTATCAATTACTACCACCGACCCATTGATCTCATTAGGCTTTAGTGACTGGTAGCCTGTGTTGGCTACCACTACCTCGCCAACCTGAACTATTTTATTTTTGGCTTTGAGTGTGCCGAGATCCAGTCGGCCATTTACGTTTACTTCAAAGGTTTCAATATTTACGCCGCTCATAATAAGCACTGAATTTTCGGGTACATTTTTTAAAGTAAAGTACCCGTTCTCATCCGTTCCGGTTATATTTTTGGTTCCCTTAATAGTTACTGTTGCTATTACTGGCCTACCTTCTTCATTTACAATTCTGCCTCTTACGTCTATGTTATTAAGGTGGCGTACTGGTACTGCATCGCATAGAAGAAACGAAAGCAGGCATAAAAAAAGGAGTGCGATTTTAATAAACCGAGAGTAAGTTATATGTATGTACATAAATTCTTTTTTAAGTTTTGAAATTTTGTTTAGTAATAATTATTGTTGGGCATTTTCCGAAATAACTGCTACTTCCATTTTCCTTTTTGAAGCAGTGAGGTCAAAACCATTCTTCTTGAGAAAAGTGCGAATATTTTTAAAATCGTAACTAAAAATATCATAAGGAAAATCGATGTCAATATCTTGTGATACGCCCGATTCATTGATGACCGGCTTCTTTAAAATATTGGTTAAGACCTTTGCCAATGCGTTTACCGGCTGCCTTCGCATTCTTTTATGCAAAGTATTTTCAAGCATTTCCATTTCGGAATTTCCACCTTTAGAAAATATTTTCTTTAAGTTATTGTTGCCGGTTAAAACGTAGCAATCCATGATCTTCGACTCCATTGTAACACCCGCGTGCAGGTAACGCTTCAAATCTGACTGCATACATTTCAAAAGCTCACTTTCACTTATCCCGGGTACAATTAGCTCATAGCAATATGTATTCGCTCTCTCAGTGCTTCGATCCTCTGAATGCATGAATCTCTTAGCGCCGGCCGTTTTAAACAGAATGCGGCATTGATTCAAATTTCTTATCTGTGGATAGGCTTCGATAAGCAGGTCAAGAATATGGGTGTTAATGAAAAAGGCCCTTACTATTTTTCCAATAGAATCCTTGATTATTCCGGAGGTAACTCCAAAATTGGGTTTATATCCTGTGACTATGGTTCGGTATAAAAAATCGCCCGGAGCTCCGCCGTTTTCATCTACCAATAATGGAATTTTTGAATTAAAATGGATATCATCATTTTTCATTTCCACATCAAGGGATTTACCACTCAAGAATGCCTGGATATTTTTGGCGGTAGCTTCGCCCTTAGAAGTGATAGCGACCACTTTTTTACTGCTATCAAGCCATACATAATGAGGTATGAATCTGTGAGGGAAATATTGGCTTAGGAGCGTATCATGAAGAATATAGGGCAATTTGACTTGTTCTCCGGTCTCTGCCTGCATCCTGGTGAATGTGCGCTTTACTTTTATACTATCATCCGTATCAAAACTATTGACAAATAAAATCTGCAACCGATCTCCAAATTTTCTCTTCAATGCATGCATCTCTGGAAAAGCAGTTAAACAGCTACCGCACCATGTGGCCCAGAAATCAAGGATAACCAGTTTGCCTTTCAGATCGGATAATTGGATTTTAGAAGAGGGATAATTATAAACATTGGTAATGGTAACATCCGGAACCGTATCTCCAATATTGAGTGACCTCACTATTTGTCCGGTGCTTATAAAAGGCCATAGAAGTATCATTAAGCAATAAATCAGTTTCATTGCAATTGGTTTTTTTGTTGAAAAAATGGTTGAAGTTTATATGGTTACAGTTACCCTAGGTTGGGCACTTCGGCTTGCGCTCAAATAATTCTTTGAGCCATTCAACACAAGGGTTTTTATACTGGTTGCTCATAGAAAAAATTATTTTATAAGCAGGTCGGTTTGTTCATCTGGTTCAATTGCTTTTAACAGGTTGCGGAGCGGTATCTTTATTAACGGCCTGTCAAACATTTTTGCCTGGATATGGTA
>Ga0207652_10000044_pt1 | contig 127779 bp, 128 predicted proteins | sample KBSC63BmetaG_FD_184334 | JGI IMG/M metagenome (GOLD analysis project Ga0207652, IMG submission 184334) | Corn rhizosphere microbial communities from Kellogg Biological Station, Michigan, USA - KBS C6-3B metaG (SPAdes) (version 2) | ecosystem: Host-associated > Plants > Roots > Rhizosphere ...
GCTGAAAGCGTGGCAAGGGCGCGAAGGGCGACGACCGTGACCGCCTGAGTGTCCGCATCGGCGAGGGGAGGCTCGGGAACATCCCCGCCGGCATGCAGGATGCCGGCGCCGTGACCGGCCGGGCCGGCCGGGTCCTCGGCGTCGCGCCAGCCCTGCTGGGCGAGGCCGCCCGGCGCCCGGCGTGGCCCGTGACGGATCAGGCCGCCGCCGCGGCGGAGCGTGTCCTCCAGCCAGCCGCCGGCCGCCCGCCATGCGGTCTCCAGCTCTGCAACGAGCGAAGGATCGTCGAGCGAGGCGAGCAGGACGAGGAACCATGCGGTTGAGTCGGCGGAGCCGTAATAGCGGAGCGCGCCGTCCTGTATCGGCCAGCTCGCCTGGCGTAGGCGCTCCGGAGCCTTCGGCCACCACTCGTGGACGATCTTCCCCGGCTCCTCATCGGTCGCGGGATCCTCGACGGTGCCCTGCAGGGACGCCAATGCCCGCAGCGTCGCACGAGCGACGTCGGGCCGGGCGGGCAGCACCTGCAGCGAGACGATCGCCGCGTCGCGCCCGAAGAGGGCGTGGAAGCGCCCCGGGTCCGCGTCCTCGATCGGCGCCGCGCTCGCGTAGGGCCATCCCTGCGGCGAGAGCAACGCCTCCAAACCCGCGACCGGCTCCGCCGTCACCCCTTCACGGCCCCGGCGGTTAGGCCGGCGACGATACGCCGCTGGAAGATCAGCACCATGACGATCAGCGGGATCGTCACGACGACCGAGGCGGCGCTGATCGTGCCCAGCGGGATTTCGAACTGCGTGCTGCCGGTGAAGAAGGCGATTGCGGCGGGAACGGGCCGACGGTCGGGAGTGCTGGTCAACGTGATCGCGAAGAGGAACTCGTTCCAGGCGAAGATGAAGACAAGCAGCCCAGCCGTGACGACGCCAGGGGCGGCGAGCGGGATCACGATCTTGCGGAAGGCCTGAAAGCGCGTCGCACCGTCGATCAGCGCCGCCTCCTCCAGCTCGCGCGGGATGTCCCGAAAGAACGAGGCGAGGATGTAGACGGTGAGCGGCAGGCCGAAGGCAAGCGAGGGCAGGATCAAGCCGGGGTAGGTGTTGTAGAGGCCGATTTCGGTCCAGATTTCGAATACCGGCGCGGCGATCGCGATCGGAGGGAAGGTGGAGATCGAGAGCAGGATCGCGAGGATGAGGAACTTGAAGGGCAGGTGCAGGCGGGCGAGTGCGTAGCCGGCGAAGGATCCGATCAACAGCGAGAGGACGGTGACGCTGCCGGCGACGATCGCACTGTTGCGAAGGGCCATGGTGAAGGCGGAGTCCTTGAAGATCGAGGTGTAGTTGTCGAGGGTGGGATGTGGGGGCACAAGGTTGGCGCTCGAGAGGTCGGTGCCGGTCTTCAACGAGGTGTTGATCAACCAGTAGAACGGAAAGAGACAGAAGACGACGATCGCGGCAACCGCCAGCCAGAGCAGCGCCCGTCCCAGCGCCTCGTGTCGCTCGGTCATTGCTCCTCCTCGGTCAGCGCCCGGATGTTGCCGCCGACGAAGCGGATGTAGAGGAAGGAGACGCCCATCACGGTGATGAATGTGAGCACGGCCAGCGCCGAGCCGAGACCCGTGTTGCGGTTGGTCACCAGTTCTCTCTGGGCGATCAGCGACAGCGTTTCGGTTCCGTTCGCGCCCTTGGTCAGCACGTAGGGCAGGTCGAAGACGCGCAGAGCGTCGAGGGTGCGGAAGATCAGCGCCACCGTTATCGCTGGGACCAGCAGGGGCAGGGTGATGCTGCGGAAGCGCTGCCAGGTGCCGGCTCCGTCGACCTTCGCCGCGTCGTAGAGGTCCTCGGGTATCCCCTGCAGGCCGGCGAGCAGCAGCAGCGCCATGAACGGGGCCGTCTTCCAGACGTCGGCGAGGATCATCGCGGCCAGCGCGTAGCCTTCTTCGCCCAGCCAGACGACGTCACCGCCGGGCAGCCCCAGCGAGCTCAGCACCGTATTGACGAAGCCCAGTTCCGGTTCGAAGATCGTCCGCCAGGTGATCGCGGTGACCACCGTGAGGATCGCCCAAGGGACGAGGACCACTGCCCGCAGTAGCGCTCGCCCGCGAAACGCCCGATGCATGACCAGGGCCATGCCGAGGCCAATCACAAGCTCCAGCCCAACCGAGACCACGGTGAAGAGCACAGTGGTCTCCATCGCTTCCCAGAACGCGGAGGAGCCGAGCGCCTCGCGATAGTTGTCGAGGCCGACGAACCTGGAGAGGCCCGGCGTGATGACACTGTATTCGTTGAGCGAGAGCCAGACGGCATAGGCGATCGGATAGGCCGCCACCAACGCGATGACGGCGAGCGAGGGCGCCAGCATCGCTGCGCCGAGGCGTCGCTCGCCGCGGAAGACCGAGCGCCGCGCCCTGCGGGCCGGCCGCAGCCGCGCGGCCCTGGCCTCCATCTAGATCACCTAGAACCTCTGCAGGGCGCCTTCGATTTCCGAGCTCATCTTCGACGTCGCCGAGTCGGCGGACTCGCGGTCGTTCAGCGCTTCGAACACGTTGTCGTAGATCGCTTCGGAGATTTCGGTGTACACGGGCGAGACGGGCCGCGCCTGTGCCTGTTCGACCGCCTGCAGCAGTTCTTCGGTGAAGGGGATTTCTTTCTTCACTTCGGGGTCTTCGTAGACGGCCGTCGCCACAGCAGGCAGCGTTGCCTTGAGGAACATTTCCTTCTGCACCGGCTCGGTGGTGAGGAATTCGGCGAAGGCCAGCGAGCCGTCGGGGTTGTCGGTGTAGGCCGAGATGCCGAGGTTGTAGCCGCCCACCACGCCGGCGCCTTCGTTGCCGGCGTAGCCGGGGAACTTGGCGACCGCGAATTCGTTGGCGATGCTCGATTCTTTGCCCAGCGCGTAGGCGTAAGGCCAGTTGCGCATGAAGGTCGCGTGCCCCGCCTCGAAGGCGCGCCGCGAGCTCTCCTCTTCGTAGGTCGTGACGGCCTTCGGCACCGCGCCGTCTCCGATCCCTTTGCGCATGAATTCGAGCACTTCGCGTGTCTGCGGCGAGTTGATTTCGACCGTTTTGCCGTCTTCGGAGAGGACTTTGCCACCGGCGCTGTAGAGCAACTCGAGGAAGTTGACCGTCAGACCCTCATAGCGTTCGCCCTGGTAGACGAGCCCGTTCTTTTCCTGGGCGTCGTTGTAGACCTGTTCCCAGGTGGTCGGCGCCTTCGGGACTTCGTTGGTCCGGTAGTAGAGGAAGCCGGCGTTGGTGTTGAAGGGCAAGGCCCACTTCTTGCCTTCGTATTCGGCCGTTTCCACGGTCGAGGAGATGAATTCGCTTTCGTGCGCTTCGACAGCCGGGGTGAGGTTGTAGAGCCAGCCGGAGGCGGCGTATTCGGCAGTCCAGATCACGTCCATGCCAAGCACATCGCACTCGCTTGATTCGGCGCGCAGGCGCTGTATCTGCTGTTCGCGCTGAAGGTCGGCGTTTTCGGGCAGTTCGACCAGCTTCGCTTCCAGTTTCGGATTCTGCTGGTTGAAGTTTTCAACCGCCGTTTTGAAGGCGCCGCTCGTGTCCTTGCCGATACACCAGGTCACCTCGCCGCTGGCACCCTTGGCGTCGGATGGTTCGAGCGTCTTTGCTTCCGAGCCGCCGCCGCTGCTGCCGCCACCCCCGCATGAGGCGAGCCCGAGGGCTGCTACGCACACCCCCAAGGCGGTCAGATATCTCGCATTCGAGCGGTCCTGCGATGCCAAGTCAGATCCTCCCGGATCGAATCCTGAGCCTTAAACGGCTACCCGACGTTGACGCGGGCAAACCTCCACGGGGGCCTAATCGGTTTAAGCGGCTGGGACTGCGGGCACTCGTAGGGTGCCTTCGGACCTCCGGGGCCGAAAGCCGGTGACAGAGGAGGGCCAATGGCGGAGATAGTGCTGGACGGGGTGACCAAGGTCTTCCCGGACGGCTATGAGGCGGTCAAGGACATGGACCTTGAGGTGGCCGACGGCGAGTTCGTGATCCTCGTCGGCCCCTCCGGTTGCGGAAAGTCGACCGCGCTGCGGATGATCGCCGGCCTCGAGGAGATCTCGCGGGGCGAGGTGAGGATCGGTGGCGAGGTGGTCAACGACCGCGAGCCCAAGGACCGCGACATCGCGATGGTGTTCCAGAGCTACGCGCTCTACCCGCACATGACCGTGCGCGAGAACATGGGCTTTGCCCTGAAGCTGGCCGGGACCGACCGGGCGGAGATCGACCACAAGGTCGAGGAGGCAGCCGGGGTCCTCGACCTGAAGCAACACCTGGACCGCCGCCCCGCGAACCTCTCCGGCGGCCAGCGCCAGCGGGTTGCGATGGGCCGCGCGATAGTGCGGAACCCAAAAGCCTTCCTGCTCGACGAGCCGCTCTCCAACCTCGACGCGAAGCTGCGGGTGCAGATGCGCACCGAGCTGGCCCGGTTGCAGTCGCGATTGGGGACCACGACCATCTACGTGACCCACGACCAGACCGAGGCGATGACCCTCGGCGACCGCGTCGCCGTGATGCGGGCGGGGGAGCTGCAGCAGGTCGGCGCCCCGGCCGAGCTCTACGACGAGCCGAGGAACCTCTTCGTCGCCGGCTTCATCGGCTCCCCCGCAATGAACTTCATGCCGGGCGAGCTGAGCGGCCGCCGGCTGAGACTGCCGATCGGCGAAGTCGAGGTCCCGGATGGGGTGCGCGACCGCTCCGATGGCGCGGTCATCGCCGGGCTGCGCCCGGAGAGCTTCGAGGACGCCGCGATCGTCAGCGAGAGCCTCAAGGGGCACCGTGGCGTCGTCTTCGAGGCCGAGATCGATCTGGTCGAGTCACTGGGCTCCGACCTCTACGCCTACTTCCGTGTCGAGTCAGGCGGGATCGAGTCCGACCAGCTTGCCGATCTCGTTGGCGACAGCCTCGAGGAGACGGGTGCCGCCCACCTGCGTGAGGACCGCGAGCAGGTCATCGCGCGCCTCGAAGCCTCGAGCAAGGTCCGGCGTGGCGGGCGGGCGGAGCTCTGGGCGGACACTTCGCAGCTGCACCTCTTCGATCCCGACAGCGGCGCGAGCCTTCGCTCGATGACGAAGGCCATCGAGCTATGAGTGTCGGTGCTCGTAGACGAGTTCAGCGCCACCGCGCACGTCAGATCGGCATCGCCCCTGTGTGCAGCTCCGCGAGGCAACGCGCCGCGTCCCTCACGGAGTCGTGCTCGCCGATGCACTGGCAATCGTCGGTCATTGTCCCGCCTACGAGTTGCATGCTCGTTCCTCCTGTGTCGTGGACGGGGCGTCGGGCAGCTACCCCGTTCGTTCCCTTCAACCAAAGGTGCCGTTGAGCTCAGGGCGCAAGCCGCTCGAGCACCCTGCCGTCCGGGCCGACTGCGAAGACGGCCGGCACCGTGGTGATCCCGTACTTGCGGGCAAGCTCGGGACGCTCGCGCACGTCGAGCGTGACGAGCGGATCTGACCCGTCGGCGAGACGCCGTTCCCACTCGCGGCACTCGGAGCAGAGCGGATGGGTGAACTCGACGAAGGCGCGGCCTTGCCCATTCAGCGGGCCGAGATCGACCGGATCGATACGGCTGCGCTGGCGCGGTGAGATCCCGCGCAGCCTGGCGCTCAGCCTGTAGAGCTCACAGCCGGCGCAGAAGTCGCTCGCGGCGGCGATCAGAGCGAGGGCTGCGACGATCGCGGCAAGCGCCGTGCCGGTGACCGGCGAGCCCAGCCACCAGGCGAGTGCAGCGGCCACAAGGAACGCGGAGCCGATCGCATTGGCCAGCCGAGGCGGGCGGGAGTCCTCCAGCTCGCCCTCGCCGAAGCGGGGCTGGATCAGCTCGAAGTAGGCGAGGCAGGTGAGGCAAAAGCGCCGCCCCAGTGTCAAACCGAGTAGCAACTGCGCGCCCATCAGCGCCCACAGCAAGGGCCAGCCGAGAAGCACTCCGAGCAGGGCGATGATCCCCACGACGGCTTGGTTGAAACGTGGCGCCCTGGCATCGATGACATCGGTGTCTTGCCACGGGTCTGCGGCGCGGGAGGAGGCCATGAATCCAGTGTAGGTAGGCGGGAGTCTCGGTCGGCGGGCTTTGGCGGCGCCGGCGGAGTTCCGGTGCTCGACCACGATGGAGAGTGCGCCGGCATCCTCACCGAGCGCGACATCGTCATCCGCGCCATCGCCGATGGGCGCGAGCCGCTTACTGTCTTCGTCCGCGACGTTGCCACCGTGCACCCGGTCACCTGCTCCCCCGACGAGGACATCGGTGGGTCGCGGAGCGGATGCGCGAGAGCGAAGTCCCGCACCTGCCGGTCTGCGAGGCGGGGAAGGTGGTGGGCGTGATCTCGCTTGCCGACATCGCCTTCGGCCGCCCCGACGAAGAGGGGCACGATTTCTCCGTCTTCGATCGCAAGCCTCTGAGCGACATCAGTCCGTAAGCGGTCGCAAAAAGCCACGAATCTTGTGGCAGGAGTTGAGCAAGTCTTCAGCAAGATGTCGAACACCAACCCGAGAGGGTGGATCGGCCCCACTTTGCTTGCGTGAGGCAGGCTTCAGAGCGCGTTTAGCGTCTCGTAGACCGAGGCCAGCTTCGGAGAGTCTGGCACGAGCTGATTTGGAACCTGGCGCTGCCACCTTCCTCGTCTGGCTCGCCCATCACCGGCGCATCCGCCCACCAGAGCCCGTACCAGGCTTCACGGCCTCCAGAGCGGGGGAACGGGATAAAGAGAGCCGGTGCCGTGGGCCCGGCGGGGTTTGGACTTCATGACCTTGCACGCTTTCGAGCTCAAAGGCGCGCCCCCGCTGTAGAGCCATTTATCGACCTACTTTGGTCCCAAATGGTCCGAAATAACGCAGACAAAGAGCGTCGAGACAGGCATGCCTTGAAAGACGAAAACCCCCGATCTACGGGGGTTTTCGATGCGGCTGAATGGAGTCGAACCATCACGTCCCGTTAGGGACACAAGGCCCTCAAAATAGGTATTGGGGGCGTTTTCAGTTCTGCCCAGTGCTCTCAGGTGACCTGAGTAGCTCTGGGGTTACGCAGGTTACCGATCTGGAGGTCCGCAAAAAGGTCCGCGGGTTTTTGGCGGCTCGGGAGGAGTTGTCAATGTGCCATCCAATGGGCCAAAAATATTTGGTCTCCCGAGCAGCACATGCTCGGCAAGAATGATTGCCGACGTTACTCAAAGAAATTTCCAGCGTCTCCTTTGCACCTCGCAGGTAGGCGAAGTCGCCGTATAGCGTCGGCTCGAGCAGTCAGAAAGAAGGGGTTGCCGAGATGGGTGATCGTCCAGCGCTCAAGCTAGTACCTATCGCGGCGGCTCCCCGACGCTAGGAGGTTGCAGGATGGGTGATACCGCGGTGTTGGCAATAGCACTTCCCGAGACCGAGTCGGCAGTTCGAAAAGCACTCGACGCCGAGCGTCGCAAGCTTCAGGCTTGGGCGGCCGGCGTGATTAGGGATATCGAGGACCAGCGGGACCATGGCCTGCGCAGGCTTGACCAAGTTGCATCTGCGCTCACCGAGGAGGGCAAAGCGATGCCAGGTAAAGCGTCGCCTGCGAAAAGCAGAAGACGGCGCTCAGGTAGGGGAAGGCCTACGGTTGCGGCTCTCGCGGAGAAGCGTCGTCAAGCGATTCACCGCTTCTTGGTCGAGCAGGATAGGCCATTGGCCCTCGCCGAGATCCGTCGCTTGCTTCGGCTCTCTGAGTTCTCCACGAGGAGTGCACTCAAGCGGTTGATTCTGGAGGGCATGGTCATTCGTACTGGCACTGGCTCGGGCACTCGCTACCAAGCAAAGCCTGACGCCGCCTCAGCTCCGGCGGTTGATGTCGGCCCGCCTCATAACCCGTTGGAGGGAACCCTTCAGGGACGCCTCCTAGCCACGCTTGAAGATCGTGGATCTGCCTCTCTAGAGGAATTGGCACAGGCTGTACGGACGCCTCGTGAGGAGGTCGAAAGAGAGTGTGGGGGGCTGATCCGAGAGGAAGAGATTCGGATGGCCCGCCGCAACGGTCGGCCGGTCTACGTCCACCAGCAAGCTGCCTAATGGCCAGCACACTCGCGGCGGCTCTTGCCGAGGTAGAAGGACCTCGTTTCGACGCTGTCGTCGGCTACACGGTGGAGAGGCCTGAGCCGGCGCCGGTCGACGAGGAGGTTGCTGCCGCGTTTGTGGCGGTCGACTCCGAGTTCTTCGACAGGTTGGTTCGGCAGCTTGTTTCGCAATGTGGCGGTCAGCCGGCCGATGCCGAAGAAGCGATACAAAACGCCAATCTCGAGTTGTTGATGAAGCGCCCCGATCTCTTTCGCGAAGAGCCGACGCGCTGGACGGGGCTGCTCTACGAAACGGCACGATACCGGCTGCTCGATATCAAGGAACGGCAGGGAGAAACAGCTTCAATCGAGGCGCTCACCGAAATCGCAGGTGACGCACCGTTCGAGAAGGCGAATCCCTGTACTCCCCTTTCTCATGACGGCGGTTCGGAGTCCAGGTACATTCCGCCGCCGCAGGGCGGAGAGGAATGGAGTCAGTCCCGGATCATTGGTGCGTTGCAGCGATTCCGCGACTACTACGGACGCCCTCCGAAGTCCTCGGATTGCAAGAAAATCAATGAGTTGCCCTGCCCCACGACGATATGCAGATATTTCACCAGCTTTGTCGACGCCGTTCTTGCGGCTGGGATGGTTCCGGAAGCTTCGCTACGGAGACGGAGCGTCTGGCGGCCACTTGAGGCCGCGAGGGTCTGCCGTGCTTTTCGATGGCGAAACGGCCGTTGGCCGAGCTCGGCCGATGCGAGACGCTGCCGAGGTGAGCTACCTGGTGACTCGGTAATGATCAGGTGCTTTGGTGGCACCCGGTCTCATGACGTACAGCGAGGAGCAGAGGCCATTCTCACTGGCGTTGAAGCAAAGCGTCGATAGTCGTTTGGTATTCGGGCATTCACAGGTCCGCGCCGCAGGCGGAGGAGGTCGCCCTGTGTCATCGAGGCGAGGTGGTCGTGCGTCTCCATAAGACGGGGTTATCGGGCGTGGGGGGCTGAGTCGACCGCACGCGATCGGCTTTCGATGAATCGCCGCGCCGGCCAGTTCTGATTGCCTGAATGCTCGGAAGTTGATCGGACCGGCCCTCTAGTCTCCTGACATGTCCACCCCACTTGGCGGCATAGACCCGCCGACTACCGCCTGGACCCCGATGTCGGGCCGTAGCCTCCCGGCTGGCGCGCGGCCACCGTCGTGGCTGCAGGACGCGATGCGCCAGGCGGCCGAGACGCAGAAGACGATCCAGCGCTCTCTGGACACGATTGATGACGGTCAGCGGCGTAAGGCAGAAGCTATCGCCCGGTCCGTCGAGGCGAATTACACCTCGCTTGTCAAACCGACCCTGCAAGTCCTGCGGAAGACCCGTGCGGCTTGGAAGGCGAGTCTTCCGTCAAATTGGATTGAGCTGAGCGCGGAGGAGCTTGCCAGGACCCTTGAGTTGATTGAGGAGGCAGGTCTCTGTTTGGTCTGGGCACCGAGAGTCGAGGTGATCCGGCAAATTCTCGAGAGTGAGGACCGCGAGGGGCAACTGCGTGTGTTGGAGCTCAGGCGAACGGAGGTGCTTGAAGACCTTGAGACGGCGCTCGGCGAAGCGAGGGAACCGGAGATCGTCGGCCACGGGGATGCCTGCGACTTCGCCGCCGATGCACTAGCGGCAGAGCGTGATGGGCACTCGGCGGCGGCGCAGGCTCTCACGGCTGCTGGGCTAGGGCCAATCGTGCACGGCACCCTCGGCTTCGAGCGGCTGGGAGGCGCTTACAAACGCTTCAGCAAGACCGATATGGATGAGGCGACACTGCGGTTGATGAAGATGAGTTTGTTGCAGCTTTGCACGGCGAAGGCGCTGACTGATACCGACCGAGTTGAAGGTGCAGGCTTCTATCGGCACGCGACCCAACACGGCGATCGCTCGTTTTTCAACCCCGCGAACTCGCTTTCGGCGCTGTTGCTGCTGGTCGGCTGGGTGCGGGAGTTGAAGTGGCTGAACGAGGCGCACCCCGAGTTTTTTCGCGAGGTCGAAACGAGCGACGCTGATTGAGCAAGGCATAGGTATTAGATTTCTCTGAGCTTGAGCTCCGCATTCCGCCGCCGAGATTCCGAGCACAACCCTCTGGTTGTGGCGTGCCAAGGCGGGGTCCGTCAATGGCGATAGTGACCATCGCAGATAAGTATGTGCTCGATCCAGTCCCGCCGCGGACTGGCGGAACTGGTCACGTGCACCGAGCTCGGATCCACGGGGGAAACGGCGAGGTGGTCGCCGTCAAGGTCTATGACGGCGAAGCGCTCGATGACGAGACCCAAAAGGAGGTCTACCTGCGTGAGCGCTCTGCGCTGCGGACGCTCGTTCATCCGCGTGTAGTGCGCCTTCTCGATGCCGGATGTGATCCCGATACTGGCCAGTACTACGCGGTGATGGAGTGGCTTGAGGACGATCTTCTAACGCACCTCAAGCGCTCTGAGTCTGAGCCGGTGAACTGGGAGACGTTCGCCCCGAACATCCTCCGGCCCCTACTAGAGGGGCTGAGCGCCGCACATGCGAGAAGGCTGGTGCACCGAGACATCAAGCCGACCAACATCATGGTCGACGCCGCTGGTGAGGTGAAGTTGACCGACTTTGGCATCTCCAAGTTGATCGATTCGGTCCGGCTAGGAATGACCGTGAGCGACTTTCGCTCGCGACCCTATGCGGCGCCCGAGCGCGACACCGATGGCTCTGGTCTACGAGGTGATCTCTATTCGCTGGGTGTAACCGTTATTGATTTGCTCGGCGGTCTCGAGAGTCGCCCGGCGCCCGATGCTGACCCTCGTCTACTGCTCGAAGAGCTTTCCCTGCCCGACGATGCCCGCGGCTACCTGGGTGACCTGATCGAAGTCGATCCGCTCAAGCGCCCCTACTCGGCCAAGGTTGCCCTTACCGATCTGAACCGGATTCTCACCTGGCAGTCCGCACCAGAGTCGAGCGCGTCGAAGCCGACCCTCTGTTTGGTGCTGACCCGGAACGTGGTCGAACGGGCGAAGGCTCTGCTGAATGTCAGCAGTGAGGCGAAGGCACGAAAACTGATTCAGGCAGACCTGCAGAGTGGGGACGGCCCGCCCTCCCTTGGGTTGGATGATCGCGAGGGAGTGAGTTTGAATCGCGAGGAGACCTCGATCGCGCTTAATCTGGTCGGATCCGAGTTCCTCTACGGCGCTCGTTTTGCCCGCGACGGCACCGTGATCATCGCCTCGGTCAGCATCGTGCCCCCTAGTCTGTTGGAGCGTCGTCGCGAACAGGCGCTTGAGCTAGGGCACGACCTGCAGTTTGATGGGAGAGTTCTAAATCAGCGTTCAGTCGCTGATGGGCTGATCCAGGCGCTCTCCGAGCGCGCCGCCGAGGTTGCCGCCGAGAGCCTCGGGCGAGAGGAATACGAGCTTCTAGAGCGCTGGAGAAGCGTCTTGGTCGCTAAGAGTGAGCTCGAGTCAAGGCGTGAGGATCCGCTGCCGTATTCGAGTTGGAGACGCGAGGATCGTGTCGTCACATTTGAGATCCAACAGGAGGTTGGTGAGCGCTACCTCGATCAAGTTCGCAGGGTGCCGATTCCCGGCGGTGGGGCTGTGGTCGGTGAAGTGATCGAGGCTGGCGAGGGGGAGATTGGCCTTGCGGTGCAGAGAGGCGATATCGAGGCCCTCCCCGATCGGGCCAAGCTCCTGATCGATCGAGGCCCCTCGCGGCGAGCCATTCAGCGCCAAAAGCAAGCCCTCAACGCCCTTCATGACGGCAGTGCCGCCCGCCAGGATCTCGCTCGTCTACTGACCAGCCCGGTCGACGTGGAGCCGTTGGTACCGGCTCAGGCCGGACCCTTTAAGCAGGTTCTCGATCAGCCCAAGCAGGACGCGGTTGAGGTAGCGCTCGCCTCACCGGATTTCACCCTCGTTCAGGGCCCGCCCGGCACTGGCAAGACGACCTTCATCGTCGAGTTGATCGTTCAGCTCCTCGCCGGCCGCCCGGAGGCGCGGGTGCTGTTGTCCTCCCAGACTCATGTCGCCGTTGACAACGCCGTGACCAAGTTGGCCCAACTCGCCGATCTGCGCATCGTTAGGGTCGGGCGCGCCGAGCGCATTGACCCCAGTGCGGCATCACTAACGCCTGAGCGCCAGCTGGTCGTTTGGAAGAAGAAGGCGAGCGCTCGAGCGAAAGGCTGGCTGAGGGACTGGGGCCTTGCCCGCGGGATCTCGCCCGAGGCTCTTGGTGCCTATTCAGCGGCTGCGGAGGTGCGGGTCGGGGAGCAGGAGCGCAAGCGCCTCAGCACCCGCGTCGCCAATCTTGAGCAGGAGGCCGCTCGGCTGCTTGTCTTGGCTGAGGATCCTCTGCGCGGGGCACCCTCTCCGACGTCCAGCGGAGAGATGTTGAGCGACGTCGAGGATGAGCTGGTGGCGGTCCAGGATGAGCTCGAAGTGCGCTACGCCGAGTGCGACCAGGTCGAGGCGGATCTGGAGGAGGACCGGGCTCGGGCCGGCGAGTATCTCGGTCTCAGCTCGAGCGTCGACCTCAATGAGCTAGATCGGCTGCTTGAGGAGCACTTCTCGGTGGACCCCGACGATCTCGATTGCTACCGCCGCCTGGCGGAGCTCCAAGACGAGTGGCTCACTCGCTTTGGCCAAAGCGACGATTTCACCGAAGCCCTGATTGCTCGGGCGCAGGTGGTCGCTGGCACTTGTGTCGGCCTCGCTGGGACGCTGGGAGAGGCCGGTCACTTCGATCTGGCGATCGTCGATGAGGTCTCAAAGGCGACTCCGACCGAGGCCCTGGTTCCGATGATCCGCAGCAAGCGCTGGGTCTTGGTCGGCGATGAGCGCCAGCTTCCTCCTTTCGTCGACAGCGGTCTCGTCGACCAGGAGTTGCTCGAAGAAAACGGTCTGCGACGAACGGATCTTGAGGAGACCATGTTCACGCAGCTTGCTCCGACTTTGCCGACTGATCGCCATCGTGTTCTCTCAACCCAGCACCGGATGCTGAAGCCGATCGGCAACCTGATCAGTAAGTGCTTTTATGGCGGCACCTTGGACAGCTCGCGCGGGTCGGTCTCCGAGTTGCGCTGCCTAGCCGCGACTTTTCCCGCCCCGGTTACCTGGTACTCCACGGCGAGGCTCGCGGGAAGAATCGAGCAACGGCTCGGGACCACCTTTTGGAACGAAGCCGAGCTGAAGGAGATCCGCCGCCTGCTGACCCGCCTGCAGGGGAACGCATCGACCAAAAACGAGAGGCTCGAGGTCGCGGTGATCACTGGCTACGGCGAGCAGGCGCGCCGCCTGCAGCGCGATCTTCGCCCCAATGATCCGCGCTGGGCCAACCTCGATCTGCATGTCCACCCAGTGGACTCTTTCCAGGGGCAGGAGCGCGACTTGGTCATCTACTCAGTGACCAGGTGCAACGAGCGCAATAATCTCGGCTTTCTGCGCTCGGAGCGGCGTATCAATGTCGCTCTGAGTCGCGCTCGTGACGGGCTGGTAATCGTCGGCGACCACCAGTTTTGCGCCGAGGCCGATGAGGGTGTGAACCCCTTTGCCGATGTTCTGGACAAGATCGGCAACCTCGACGGGTGCGAGCTTGAGGTCCTGGGGGCATGAACGTCGAGGAGACTGTTCAGGAAATGGCACGCTTGGCTCCGTCGGGTTCCGAGCTCATCTCCTATCGCGAAGTTGCGCTCCCGCTATTTCGCGTCGATGTCGACCTTCTCGTCCTTGATCAGAAGCCGTTGCCTCCGATCCAAGAGCATGTTCTGCGCGCGGTCGAGGCGGGCCTCGACCACACCGAAGAGGTTGCGAACTTTCTCGGCATCGACTCCTCGGTGGTTCGCTCGACGGTGGCCGAAATGCTCTCCAGCGATGACCTCATCCTTACCGGTGGCAGCGGGGGTGATCACGCCCATCGGCTGAAGCTGACGACCAAGGGCCGCCACACTGCGCGTGAGGCATCTCAGGTGCAGGCGGTCGAGACAACGCTCCAGGTTTGGGTCGATGGGCTCACTCGTCAGGTTCTCTCGATCTCAAAGGACCGCCAGTGGTTCCCGGCCGGGCAGGCCTCAAAGCGGGGCTTGGTCGAGATCCCAGCGTCACCGCGAAAGGCACCGGCCGAGGCCGAAGTCGCGCTTGAGATGATCAAGGAGAAGATTCGAAAGGAGAGCGCGGCCCGCAGGTCGAACCTCGAGGTGATCGCGCTCACCGGCCTGGGCAAGGTTCGTCGCTTTGCCCGTGAGGGTCTGGCGCTTGCCTACGAGGTGCCCGGCGAGGAGCTTTCGATCACGCTGGTGATTGGCGGCAAGCTAAGTGAGGCTCACTCCGATGCCTTCGCTCGAGCCAGGAAGCGCTCGGCGCGCGACATCAAAGCCGAGGACTGGAGGGACGCTAAGGAGATCTCGGCGAAGGTTCCAGATGAGCTGCTTGCCAAGGTTGCGAGTAGCGAGATCACTGAACGGATTGAGGCTGAGCGAGCGGATCTCCGCGAGGAAGAAGGACGCCTGCAGGAGGCGGCAGATGGGACCGGGGGCGAGCAACTCGAAGAACTACGGGCCGAGCTTGCCCGAGCGGCTGCCAGGGCGGCAGAGCTCGAGGCGCAGTTGGAGGGCATATCAGTCCGCCAGGTACCGGCATGGGAGCATCGCGGCTACCTCGAGCGCGCGCTGGACGAGGCCAACGAGAGGGTGCTGATCGTTTCACCCTGGATCCGCTACGAGGTGGTTGATGACCAATTCCTCAAACAGCTTCGGGAAACCCTCGATCGGGGGGTCGAGATCTGGATTGGGCACGGCATCAGCAAAGAGACCAGACACCGCAGCAAGGCCAAGGGTGAGGCTGATCGCGAAGCCGAAAGAAAACTGAATCTGCTCACGGAGGATTTCCCCGGACGTTGCCGTGTCAGCCGTTTCGGCGATACCCACGCAAAGGTCTTGGTGTGTGATTCTCGGTTCTCGATCCTCACCTCGTTCAACTGGCTCTCGTTCCGCGGCGATGAACAGTTGGAGTTTCGTGACGAGCGCGGCTACTACGTTGCGATTCCTTCCCATGTGGACGCTCTCTTCGAGAGTTACCGGCCGCGTTTTTCCTAGGTCGTCCGACGATGGGAGCGAGTCGGTGATCTCAACCTGGCTCGAAGGCCCGTCTGGACTGAGGCAAGCTAGGTCTTCTTCTTGTGGATCCCTGTCCCAAGCCTTCCCATGTAGCTGCTATTCTCGCGATATGACGCTACATCAGTCAGCGGGCGAGGTCGGAGTGCGAGAACTGCACGATCGCCTCAGCGAGTACTTGGAGCGCGTGGAGGGGGGAGGCGAGATCGTTGTGACCCGGCGTGGGCGACCTGTTGCTCGTCTCAGTGGACTCGGCGAGCGGCCGCTGGAGACTCTCTCGCGTCGTGGCCTGGTGCGGATGCCGAAAGAGGCGCGCTCTCCTCGGTCGGCGCAGGTGAAGGGCACCGGTTCGGTCTCCGACCTCGTCTCCGAGCAGCGGGCCTGATCTTCTACTTCGACACTTCGGCCCTGGTCAAGCTCGTCGTCGTCGAGGACGGATCCGAGTTGGCGGCAAAGCTCTGGGGTGATGTCTATCCCGCAGCCTCGAGCATCCTTGCCTACCCCGAGGGCCGGGCGGCTTTGGCAGCCGCCCGGCGCTTGAATCGTCTCGGGGAAGAGGAGCACCGAAAGGCGCTCGCGGCCTTCGACGAGCTCTACGCAGAGCTGACTACGGTCGGGGTGGACCAGGAACTCGCCGCTCGTGCTGGCGGCCATGCCGAAGACCTGGAGCTGCGTGGCTATGACGCGGTCCACCTAACTACCGCGCTTGAACTCGGTGACGAGGAAGTTGTCCTCGTCACCTGGGATCGGGATCTCGCTCGAGCGGCTGAGCGCGTTGGGTTGGGTATCGCTGGTCTGGAGAGCTCCGCCTAGCTGTAAAGGATTTCCTCAGCCGTGACACGCGCTGCTTGACACGAGAGCGAGGCCGCTCTTTCTGCGCCGGAGATCCAGCGGAGAAGGCAGCGTCCACGAGGCCGCTCTCTTCGTCTCCGGGTTCGTAGTCGGCATAGATGAGGGTGGTCCGGTAGTCGCGGTGACCCATCCACTCCTGCAGGACACGCATCGGCACGCCGGCAGCGGCGATCCTGGTGCCGAATGTATGACGCAGGTCGTGAAAGCGGATCATCCGCACCCCCGCGGCTTTCAGCGCCTTCTTGAGGCGACGCACGAGCGGGCCGTGGGGAAGCACTTCGCCATTCAGCGGATTGGCGAAGACGAGGTCGTCCTCGCCGGAGAAGCGGGAGCGCCCAAGGTGGGCTCTCAGCTCTCCTTCGACTCTCCCCGAAAGGGGCACAGCGCGTTCGCCGCTGCGCGACTTCGGCGTTGACCAGTAGCCGCGGGTGTAGCTGCGGCGTACCCGAATCCGTTTCGCTTCCCAGTCAACGTCACGCCAGCGCAGCGCAAGCAGCTCGCCTTGGCGCATTCCGGTCATGGCCGCGGTCAAGAAGATCGCCCTGTCGGTAGGCCTGAAGGGCTTATCGGAGACATCGACGGCGGCGATCAGTGCATCGAGCTCTTGCTGGTTGAGAAACCGGATCTCCGCGCATTCCCGCACCCGCGGTCGTCTCACGGAGCGGCACGGGTTCTGCTCGCACCAGTCATGGCGCTGGGCGAACTTGAAGACCTGCGATAGGAGCTTGAAGATGCCCGAGCGTGTCCGGGCTGCCTTGCCGGCCTCGGTCAGTGCCGCCATGAGCGCTTCGATTTCGCTCTCCTTCACTTGGCTGACGGCGACTTCGCCAAACTTGGGCAGGAGGTGCGAGCGAAGGATCGACCGGTAGTTGTCGAGGGTGGTCGGCTTGCGACCGAGGGCCTCGAGGTCGCGGAGCATCAGGTCAGCGGTGCTCGCGAACGAGACGCTCGAGCCAGCTGCAGGCGGTCGTTCGCGAATCATTAGTTCCCGCAGCCTGGCCTCGGCTTGGGCGCGGTTGAGTCCCTCTCCGGTCCCACGTCGGCGCTTGGGTCCCAGGCAGCGGTTTGGCCGCCGACCACCGAGATACCAGCGACCGTACCAGAGCTCTTGACCGTCGGCTCTCTCTTGGACATAGAGGGTGCCGGTTCCGTATGTGCGGCGGTTGCTCGTCTTTTGACTCATCGTTTCTCCTTTTAGACGTGTCCTAGCGGAGGAGGATTTGAGACTCCAGACAGCCGCATTTGGTGGGTCCTCGGCACAAAACCGGCGAACTTCCCCTGCGCGAGGACAGGTCTCGCTCACGCCTGGGCACCCTCGTAGTTCGGTAGAGGTATGCGGCGTTGCTGCCTAAACGGTCCGCAATGGACCGTAAGGCAGCAGTGCCGAAATTCGTGATTTTGATTGAAATGCTCCTATTTGCAGGAGCTTTCGATGCGGCTGAATGGAGTCGAACCATCACGCCCCGTGAGGGGCACAAGGCCCTCAACCTTGCGCGTCTACCAGTTCCGCCACAGCCGCTCGAGGGCGACGATTCTAGATGTTTGGCGATTCTGGGGCTTTGGGTTGCGGGCATCCGGGTGGGGCGGTACAGTTGCGAACAAGTGTTCGAACGATTTGTCATCCGGCGAGTTGAGGAGGGGAGTTAGGCCATGGAGCTGGATCTGACCAAGCGGCAGAAAGAGATCTTCGACTTCATCCGTCGCTATGCGGCAAAGACGGGCTATCCCCCGACCGTGCGGGAGATCGGCAAAGCCGTCGGCCTGCACTCGTCCTCGACCGTGCACGCGCACCTCGCCAACCTGGAGAAAATCGGCCTGCTCAAGCGCGATCCCTCGAAGCCACGGGCGATCGAGCTGCTCTTCGACAAGGCGAAGAAGACGATCATGCCCGGCAACGGCCTGCCGCTGGTTGGCCAAGTCGCCGCCGGCGAGCCGATTGTCGCCGAAGAGAACGTCGAGGCGTACATCGAAGTCCCCGACGTGATCGGCGGCGAGGACGGCGACTACATCCTCAACGTGCGTGGCGAATCGATGGTCGAAGCCGGCATCTTCGAGGGCGACTACGTCGTCGTGCGCCCGGCTGACGACGCAGCCAACGGCGAGATCGTCGTCGCCCTGATCGGCGAGGAGGCAACGGTCAAGCGCTTCTTCCGCGAAAGCGACCACATCCGTCTGCAGCCTGAGAACGAGACGATGGAGCCGATCCGTACCACCGAGGCAACGGTCCTCGGCAAGGTAGTAGGCGTCTTCCGCAAGATCTAATGACGGCGGCCTAGGCGTCGCCAGGCGGCGTCCTCGGTCGCTCACGTGCAGAGCACGCTTCGCTTCCTGCGTCCTTGCCCAGCAATGCCTAGACCATGGTCATCTAGGCCATTTTCCGGATTCAATCCGGCGCTTATAACTGCGCTGTTTGCGCCTGGCGTCGCGCATCACCCAGGGCAGCAGGCGCAGGGCGAGGCGGGGGGAGAGGTCGAAGAGGCGGAGTAGGGGGCCGCGCCAGCGGGGCAGGATGAGGATCGGGCGGGGGCGCTCGGTCAGCTTGCCGACCTCCCGGGCGACCTGCTCGGGGGTCAGCAGATGGCCGGAGAAGGAGCCGGCGGCGTCGGGGTCGTCGAGCTTGTCCTCCAGCATCGGGGTCCAGATACCGTCGGGGCAAACTGCCGAGAGCTCGACTTCCTTGATCCCGGCGCGGCGCAGGTCGAAGAGCGTGCCGAGGGTGAAGGCCATCGCCGCATGCTTGCTGGCCGAGTAGTTGACCTCGCCCGGGGCGGCGACGATGCCGGCCAGCGAGACGACGTTGATCACGTGGCCGCGGTCGGCGGCGATCATTGGCTCGAGGGCGCAACGGTGCCGTTCATCGTTCCCAGCGCGTTGATCTCGAGCATCGTCCGCCTCGTCGCCTCGTCTTGCTCCCAGGAGAGGCCGGTGGCGAGCACGCCGGCGTTGTTGACCCAGACGTCGAGCTTGCCGCCGCTCGCCGCGGCTTCCGCGGCGAGCGCCCGGCAGGCCGCTTCGTCGCGGACGTCGAGTGCTGCCGAACGGGCGCCGGTGCCGATCTCCGCCGCGGTGCGAGCAGCAGCATCGGGGTCGATGTCGGTGACGTGAACGACGAAGCCGCGGCCGCCCAGCTCGAGAGCGATAGCGCGGCCCAGACCGCCGCCTGCTCCGGTAACGACAGCAACTGGCATCGACGGTCAGGTTATTCGATGCATTTGTCTCAAGCTCGCCGCTCCGCGCTACCATCGCGGGGCGGGCCGAGCGACTGCGGGGGGAGAGAAAACCCCTCGAGGAAAGTCCGGACACCACAGGGCAAGGCGGTGGGTAACGCCCACCCGGGGAAACCCGCGGGACAGTGCCACAGAAATACACGGCCGATGGCGCGACCACACGTGAGTCGCGAACAGGCAAAGGTGAAATGGTGCGGTAAGAGCGCACCGGCGTCGCGGCGACGCGGCGGCCAGGCAAACCCCGCCCGGTGCAAGGCCAAGCAGGACCGTCGACCCTGCCCGGCGAGGTCCAGGTAGGCCGCAGGCCGCTTCGGCGGCCCCCCGGGACCCCGGTCCCGGTGAGACAGATAGCCGCTCACGACAGGATCCGGCTTACAGGCCCGCTAACGAAAAGGCCCTCGAAAGAGGGCCTTTTCCATGCCTGGCAAGGTTTCCGTCTTAGCGTTTGCTAATCTGCCGCCAACTTCCGCTGAATCTTCGCCTACATATCGCGAAGAGCGGGGGACCCAATTGTTGGGGCGAATCGTCGGCATCTGCCACGTAGCGCAGCTCTTTCAGCGCGAGCCCGTCAGCTAACCCCGTAAGCGTCGTAAAGAGCTAATGAAGACAGGCAGGAACCGCCATGGGCGGAAAGATCATTCACGGCAAGGGCACGCTGCGCGCGCGTACCTTGGCCAACGGCTGCGCCGCATTTCCCTGGCGGCGGCGCTGCTCTCCCTGGCTCTAGCCCCGCTCGCCGCCGATGCGCAGACCGGCGGCGCCGGCGCGCCCTCGGCAGAAGCGATCACCCCCCCCGGCGGCGCGGGCCTCGTCTTCAGCAGCCCGATGCGCTCGGCCGGCGCCACCTGGTACGGACCCGGCCTCTACGGCAACGGCACCGCCTGCGGCCAGACCCTGCGACCGGGGACGATCGGCGTCGCCCACCGCACCCTGCCCTGTGGCACCACGGTCAAGATCAACTATCACGGCCACTCCCTGGTCACCAAGGTGATCGACCGGGGCCCCTACACGCCGGGCAACGACTTCGACCTCACCAACGGGGCCCGCCTCGCGCTCGACTTCGAAGGCGTTGGGAAGGTCCGCTACGCCGTTGCCGTCGGCTCCTCCCGCCAGCGCGACTAAGCAGGATTTCTCGGTTTGATGGTAAATCTGCCCCGGAACGGGCAGGTTCCAACGAGAGGAGCTTTTGTATGTCGAGGTTTTTGCAGGCAGTTGCGTTCACCGGGCTGCTGATGCTCCTCGTCGCTTTTGCCGGCAGCGCCGGCGCGGCAACGGGGGAAGGCGAAACCGCCCAGACCACGGTCGTGCTCGGCGAAACGTCGACGATGCCCGATCCCTCCTGCCCGGAGTCCCCCTGCCAGGCGATCGGCAGCGTCACCGGCTTTCAGGTCAGCACCAGCCAGGGCCCGTTGCCTTTCCGTGTGCGCAAGGACGGCAGGATCAAGTCCTGGACGCTGACCCTGTCGCAGCCAACCAGCAGCCAGCGCTCCTTCTTCAACGGCTTCTTCGGCACCCCCCCGGAGGCTCGCCTGGCGATCCTGCGCCGCGTCGCCGGTACCAATCCGCCTCGCTATGCCCTGCGCGCCCGGGGGTCGATCCACGTGCTTAGCCCTTACCTGGGGCAGACCGTCAAATTCGGCGCCTCCCTGCGCGTCAAAGCGGGCGACATCATCGGTATCACCGTCCCGACCTGGGCCCCCGCCTTCGCTCAAGGCCAGCCTTCGAGCAACGCGTGGCGCGCCAGTCGCGAAGTCGGCAAGTGCGTCAACTCGACGGACGTCCGCCAGGGCGAGCCCCAAGAAAAGGTCGGCACTCGCGCGGAATACGGCTGCCGCTATGCGACAGCTCGCCTGCTCTACACCGTCACAGTCGTCGAGGACTAGCACTGCCGAGCGCGGGGAAGGGTCGGCCACCCCTCCCCAAACGCTCGGCAGGAGCCTCGCTTGAGTGTTTTGGAAGGGGCACCCGATGCCCTACGCGACTGAAGGGAGAACCCGAGGACCCGACTGGTCTTTCGGCAGCTCAGCCGCCCCTGCAATCAGACTTTGAAACTCGTTGAGCACCAGGTGGGCGACCGCCTCGAGCAGCTCCTCGTCGGTCCAGCCGATCTCACGCGCCTCCTCGTGGAGGTGGAGCGGCGGGTGGCCGTTGGCCTCCAGGGCGCCGTGCAGGTACTCGAGCAGGGCCGCCTCTTTGGGGTCGCTGGAGTTGAAGCTGCGGGCTCTGGAGACCTCGTCCAGCCCGAGGCCGGCACTGCGCGCCGACTTGGCGTGCTGGGCGATGCTGTAGGTGTCGTCGCGGTACTCGGCGACCGCAAGGGCGATCCGCTCGCGGGTCGCTCGCGGTAGGACCCCGCCGCGAAGCTCAGAGCGCATCCGCGTGTAGGCGCGCAAAACCGCCGGCGCCCCGGCGAGGACACCGACGAACTTCGTAACCGCGCCGCCCGTTGCCTGGATCGTTTTGATCAGGGGAGCGCTCTCGTCAGGCGCCGTCAACTCGTCGTGGATCTGGAACCTGCTGACATCTGTTTTAACAGTCACTGGCATCTGCCTCCGGCTCTGCGGAAGGGAATTCCGCTTTACAGAGCCTTTAATTGGCCTTTACTTTACTTTCAGCCGTCTACTTACGTCTCGTAAGTTATACCTGGTTTTATGTCGCCCTGCAAGCTGCCTGAAAGCAACCGCTCTCTACCCGGATACGAGCGCTTCTACCCAGCGGGTTCACCGCCCGGCGGCGCGGGCGGGTTAGCGATGGGGGTTTGGCCTATCGTTGCGCGCTCGAAGCGGACAAGCGCGAGCCCGGGAGGACCGGAACATGGCAGATCAACCGAAGAGCACCGCTGACGTCATCCAGCTGGTCAAAGAGGCCGACGTCCGCTTCGTCCGGCTCTGGTTCACCGATGTACTGGGTCAGCTGAAGAGCTTCTCGATCAACGCCGCCGAGCTCGAGGACGCCTTCGAGGGGGGCATGGGCTTCGATGGATCCTCGATTACCGGCTTCAACCCGATCGAGGAGTCCGACATGATCGCCATGCCGGACCCCTCGACCTTCGCCCTGATCCCATGGCGACCAGAGAGCGAGAACGCCGTGGCGCGGATGTTCTGCGACGTCCAAGTCCCCGGCGGCGAACCGTATGAGGGCGACCCACGCTGGATCATGAAGCGGGCGCTCAAACGGGCCGAGGAGATGGGCTTTGACGCCTTCAACATCGGCCCCGAGCTCGAGTTTTTCTACTTTCGCTCGGCCAAACCCGAGGGGGGTGTGCCCGAAGTCCTCGACGAGGGCGGCTACTTCGACCTGACCACGCTTGACGCCGGCTCCGACGTGCGCCGCGACACCGTCCTCGCCCTGGAGAAGATGGGCATCCACGTCGAGTACACCCATCACGAGGTCGGCCCCTCTCAGCACGAGGTCGACATGCGCTACAAGGACGCGCTGGCGATGGCCGATGACTGCATGACCTACCGCATCGTGGTCAAGGAGTACGCGATGAAATACGGCTGGCATGCGACCTTCATGCCGAAGCCGCTCTTCGGTGAGAACGGTTCCGGCATGCACGTGCACCAGTCGCTGACAAAAGGCGGCAAGAACGCCTTCTTCGATCCCGACGACCAGTTCTTCCTCTCGGCCACGGCGAAGGCCTTCATCGCCGGCCAGCTCAAGCACGCGCGCGAGATCTCGCCGCTCTTCGCCCAGTGGGTCAACTCCTACAAGCGGCTCGTCCCCGGCTACGAGGCGCCGGTCTACCTCGCCTGGTCGCGCCGCAACCGCTCGGCACTGATCCGGGTGCCGCTCTACCACCCCGGCAAGGAGGGGGCGACCCGGGCCGAGCTGCGCTGCCCCGACCCCGCCTGCAACCCCTACCTCTGCTTCGCCGGCATGCTGCAGGCGGGCCTGGAAGGGATCGAGAAGGGCTACGAGCTGCCCGAGCCGATGGAGCAGAACCTCTATCACCTCTCGCCCGAGGAGCTCGCCCACCAGGGGATCGAGCAGCTGCCGGCGACGCTGGGCGAGGCGATCGAGGTGGCGGCCGAGTCGGAGCTGGTCCTGCGGACCCTCGGCGAGCACACCTTCCGCCGCTTTGTGGAGATCAAGCGTCAGGAGTGGGACGAGTACCGGGTGCAGGTGACGCCGTTTGAGATCGAGCAGTTCTTGCCGGTTCTCTGAGGCGGTGGGTGGGGGGCCGGGTACCTCCTTCCAAAACGCTCGGCGGGAGCCTCGCTTGAGTGTTTTGGAAGGAGGTACCCGGCCCCCGACGAGCCGTCTCAGAGGTTCGTCAGAGAGCTTGTTGCAGGGCTTCGGGGTCGGTGACTGGCGCCTTGCAGGTGAAGTGTTCGCAGACGTAGGCGGTCGATTTGCCGTCGACCTCGACGCGGTCCTGCAGTAGTGGCGGGGTATCGGTGCCCGCGGTGCCGCCGGCGAGGACGAGGTGGGGTCTGAACTCGCTGCGGACCACCGTGGCGAGCTCGTTCAGGTCCTTGCCGACCAGGGCCACCTCCTTGGTTGGGGAGAGGTGGAAGTCGATCGCCCGGAGCAGGTGGGCGAAGGCCTCGGGGTGCTTGCCGGCTGAATCGGAGAAGAGGCGAAAGACGCTCGTTGCGGCTTGCTCGTAGGAGTGCTCGCCCGTTAGCGCTGCCAGGCGCAATAGGCCGAAGGCGGCGGCGGAGTTGCCGGAGGGGATCGGGTGATCGCCGAGCTCCTTGCGCCGGGCGATCAGCGATTCATGATCGTCGGCGGTTGAGAAGAAGCCGCCGCGCTCGCGGTCGGCGAAGCGGGCGAGCAGGGTGTCGGCGAGTTGGCGGGCGCGCTCGAACCAGACGGCCTCCAAGCTCGCTTCGTAGAGGGTGAGCAGGGCCTCGAGCAGGAATGCGTGGTCCTCCAGGTAAGCCTTGAGCCGGGCGCGATCGTCCTTGTAGGTGCGCAGCAGAGTTCCCTCGTCGTCGCGCAGGTCGCGCCAGACGAAGTCGGCGCAGGCCCGCGCCGCATCGAGGTAATCCGCGCGCCCCAGCGCCGCACCGGCCTCGGCCAGGGCGGCGATCATCAACGCGTTCCAGGCGGTGAGGCGCTTATCGTCAAGCCCCGGCCAGATGCGCTTTACGCGGGCCGCGTAGAGCGCCCCCCGCATCTCGCCCAGCCCCTCGGGCTCAGCGGCAGCCTCACGTCCCGCGAGGTGCAGGATGTTCCGCCCCTCGAAGTTCCCGCGCTCGCTGACCCCGTAGAACTGCATCAACTTCTCCACCTGCTGGGAGGAGAAGTTTGCCTCGCCCGGGGAGGAATCGGTGAGGACGGCGCGGATTTCGTCCGGGGTCCAGACGTAGAAGCGGCCCTCCTCGCCCTCCGAGTCGGCGTCGAGGGCGGAGTAAAAGCCTCCCTCGGGGCCGCGCATCTCGTGCAGCGCCCAGTCGAGCGTCTCCTCGCAGACCCGCCGGTAGCGCTCGTGGCCAAGCACCTGCCAGCCGTGCAGATAAGCGCGGGCGAGCAGGGCGTTGTCGTAGAGCATCTTCTCGAAGTGAGGGACTTGCCAAGCGGCATCGACCGAGTAGCGGGCGAAGCCGCCGCCGATCTGGTCGTAGATGCCGCCGGCCAGCATCGCGTCCAGGGTCAGTTCCGGGACCTCCCTCTCACCGCGAGTGAGCAGCAGCTCGATCGCCGCTGCAGGGGGGAACTTGGGAGCGCCACCGAAGCCGCCCCGCGCCCGGTCGGCGGCCATGAGCAGGCGCTCGATCGCCTCGTCCAGCATCGCCGCCTGTGGTGAATCGGCGGGTTCGACCTGCCCGACAGCGGCGAGGCGCGCGCGCATTTGCGGCGCTCGCTGCGCGATTTCGTCCCGCTTGCCCTCGAAGGCGTCGACCACGGCTTCCATCACCATGCGGAAGCTCGGCATGCCGCGGCTCTCGTCGGGCGGGAAGTAGGTGCCGCCGTAGAAGGGCACCCCTTCGGGGTCGAGGAAGACGGTCATCGGCCAGCCGCCCTGACCGCTGATCGCCTGCACCGCCTCCATGTAGAGGGCGTCGACGTCGGGTCGCTCCTCGCGATCGACCTTGACGTTGACGAAGTGCTCGTTCATGTAGGCGGCGGTCTCGGGGTCCTCGAAGGACTCGTGCGCCATCACGTGGCACCAGTGGCAGGCCGAGTAGCCGACCGAGAGCAGGATCGGCCGATCATCCTCACGGGCCCGGGTCAGGGCCTCCTCGCCCCACGGGTACCAATCGACGGGATTCTCGCGGTGCTGCAGCAGGTAAGGGCTGGTCTCCTGCGCCAGGCGGTTGGCCATGCGCTCACACTACCCGGCACGCTTGGGAGGCCATCGTGGACGGATGACCGCGGACATTTGGCAATATCGAGTAGACGAAATTCGTACGCATTCTCAGTGCTTGTGCGTGAGTCCCGATCCGAATCGCCGCGGAAAGTTCTAACTTCATTGAGTTGAACCGCAAAGATCCTCCAATCCAAGGCGATCCGGCGATCGAGTCGGTGCTCGCCAAGCTCGACGCCGAAGACCGGAGGGTCATCAACGAGGCGCTGGACCAGGCCCGTAAAACCGAGGCGGAGTTGCGCTACCTCGCCGACCACGACTCGCTTACGGGATTGCTCGACCGCCGCCGATTCCGCGCCGAGCTGGACACCTACGTCTCCTTCACCGGCCGCTACGGCGGCCAGGGCGCGGTGATGATCATCGACATCGACGGCCTCAAGGCAGTCAACGACAGCTTGGGTCATCACGCCGGCGACAACCTGATCCGCCACATCGCGGCGATCATGCGCGAGCGGGTGCGCGCTACCGACATCATCGCGCGGCTGTCCGGCGATGAGTTCGCGGTGCTGATGCCACAGTCCGATACCGCCGGCGCCCTGCAGTTGGGCGAGGACCTGCGCGCCCAGGTGGCCGAGAACGCCGCCGCCGGACTGGACATGGAGCAGGTGACGATCAGCGTTGGCGTCACGATGTTCGGCGGCGAACGCGGAACCGGCGCCGAGGCGGTCCTGGTCGCCGCCGACCAGGCGATGTACCGGGCCAAGGAAGAGGGTCGCAACCAGATCGCCCTTTTCGAGGACCCGACCGAGCCGCAGCGCCAGCAACTGCGCCGCCAGACGACCAGCGCGCGGATTCGCGACGCGCTCACCCAGGATCGGCTCAGCCTGCACACGCAGCCGATCCGCTCGCTCGCCTCGGGCGGGATCGAGCGCTACGAGCTGCTGCTGCGGATGACCGGCGAGAACGGCGAGCTGCTGCCGGCAGCCTCCTTCATCGAGGCCGCTGAGCGCTCCGGCATGGTGCAAGAGCTCGACCGCTGGGTCGTAGCCCAGGCGCTTGGGCTGCTCGCCCAGCGCGAGCAGGACGGTGCCCCCGTGTCGCTGCACGTCAACCTCTCCGGCGCCTCGGTGGCCGACCGCTCGGTGCTGGAATACATCGAGCGGCAGCTCGATGAGGGCGAGGCCGATCCGTCGCGCTGCACCTTCGAGATCACCGAGACCGCGCCGGTTCACGATTACGAAGCCGCGGCTGGCTTTGCCGATCGCATCACCGAGTTCGGCTGCCAGGTCGCGATCGACGATTACGGCGCCGGCTTCGGGCCCTTCCACTACCTGAAGAGCATCCCCTTCGACCTGATCAAGATCGACGGCTCCTTCATCCGCGACATGCCCAACAGCGATGCCGATCAGCTCACCGTCCAGGCGATCGTGCAGATTGCCCGCGGCCTTGGCAAGACGACGATCGCCGAGTACGTGCAGGACGACGTCACGGCGCAGATGCTGCGCGAGTACGGCGTCGACATGGCCCAGGGCTATCACCTGGGGCGTCCTGTCGATGTCGCCGAGGCGCTTTAGCCGCCGTCGCGGCTGCCAGCCGGATCAAATTACCCCTGGCGCAGCTGCGCCCGCTTGACCTTGCCGCTGCTCGTCTTCGGCAGCTCGGCGGCGAACTCGACGATGCGGGGGAACTTGTAGGGGGCGGTCTCGCGCTTGCAGTGCTCCTGCAGCTCGCGGGCCAGCTCCTCGCTGGGCTCGCGTCCGTTGGGCACGACGATCGCCCGCACGACCGCGCCCCGCTCGGGGTCCGGCGCGGCGACCGCGGCAGCCTCGGCGACTGCGGGGTGGGAGAGCAGCGCCGACTCGACCTCGAAGGGCCCGATCCGATAGCCGGAGGAGAGGATGATGTCGTCGTCGCGGCCCTCGAAGAAGAGGTAGCCGTCTTTGTCTTCGCGAACCAGGTCGCCGGTCGGCCACCATTCGCCCTCGAAGCGCTCGCCGTCCAGATAGCACGAGAAGAAGGTGGGGGAGGAGGCGGCGCGCAGTTGCAGTTCCCCGGCGACCGAGTCGTCTTCGGCGGAGCCCGCGGGCTTGACCAGGCGCACCTCGAGCCCTGGCAGCGGCTTGCCCATCGAGCCATCGCGGATCGGCACGCCGACGTGGTTGCCGCTGACGTGGCCAGTCTCGGTCTGGCCGTAGCCGTCCGCGGCCTCGAGCCCGGTTGCGGTGCGCCAGGCGGCGATCGTCTCGGCCTCGAGCGGCTCGCCGGCGGAGACCATGCGGCGCAGGGCGGGGAGGGGGCGCAGGGAGGTTCGCTTGGCGATCATCCGGTACTCGGTCGGCGCCTGGCAGAGCACGTTGACGCCGAGCGCCTCGACGAAATCGAGCCGCTCGGCCGGGTCGAATCGGCCATCGTGAATTACCGCCGCCGCCCCGGTCAGCCAGGGCGCAAGGAAGACGTTCCGCGCCGACTTCGACCACCCGGTAGCCGTAGTGCACCAAGCCAGCTCCCCCCTGTGGACCCCGAACCAGTGCTGCGCCTGCCCGCGCTGACCGAGCAAGTAGCGATAGGCATGCACGACGCCCCGCGGCTCTCCGGTCGTGCCCGAGGTAAAGACGATCAACGCCGGGTCCTCCGCGCCCATGGCTTCGACCGGCGCGGGTGTCTCCTGCGGCAGGTCCTCATCGAGTGCCGCGCCGACTTCATCCATGGTCATCGTCGCCACTGCATCCGGCAGTTCGGCCAGCAACGAGTCCTCACCCACGCAAAGCTTCGGATCGGCCGCAGCCACCCGCAAGGCCAGGTCCTGGCGCCGCAACATCGTGCTGCAGGGCAACGCCACCGCCCCCATTCGCCAGCAGGCCAGCAACGAGAGCACCCACTCGATCCGGTTCCCGACCAGCGTCATCACCACATCCCCCCGCTTCACACCGCGGGCGGCGAATGCCCCCGAGAGCCCCGCTGAGCAGGCGATCAGTTCCCCGAAGTGCCAGTCCCGCCGATTTCCGTCGCCGTCGATCGCGACGATTCCCAGCCGGGAGGCGGGCGATTGCTCCATCACGTCCTCGATGAAATTCATGGGCGGGAGAGCTCCATGCCGAGCATGGACTTATAGAGAAGTGGCGCCAAGACCAGGTTGTGGGCTATTTATACTCCTAAGTATAATACCTGAAGGTATCTTCCTAGACAGCCAAAATAGCGATATATATGCCGTGCGATATAATACGTTTAGGTATAAAGGCGGGCCAGTTTGACAAACCCCTTCAGCTTTGGAGCCCTCGCGCTCGATGACTCGTTCGCCGATCGGGCGAGCGAGCTCGCCGAGTTGACCAGCGACATTCGCAACGGCCAGGACGTCGTCGTCTTCGCCCCCCGCCGCTGCGGCAAGTCCTCGCTGGTCTGGCGGGCGGCTCGCGCTCTCGCCCGAAAGCAGGTGCTGGTGGCGCAGGTCGACCTGATGACCACGCCGACCAAGGAGGGCCTGGCCGCGGCATTGGCGAAGTCGATTTACGAGCAGATCGCCTCTCCGCTCGAGCGAGTGAGGGAGAAAGCCCTGGCTCCCTTCCGCGGTCTCAGCGTGCAGCCCACGATCAACGTCAACCCCGACGACGGAAGCTTCTCCTTCAGCTTTGGCGTCGCTCAGCGACCGGCCGAGATCGATCCGACCCTGGAAAGGCTGCTGGAGCTTCCGGCCGAGCTCGGCAGCGCCCGGGGCCGGCGGGCCGCCCTCGTGATGGACGAGTTCCAGGAGATCGTCGACATCGACCCCGCCCTGCCCAAGCTCCTGCGCTCGGTCTTCCAGCGCCAGCCGGAGGTCGCCCACGTGTACCTCGGCAGCAAGCACCACATCATGGAGCGCATATTCAACGACGCCAACGAGCCGTTCTGGCGCAGCGCCAAGTCGATGGAGCTGGGCAACATCCCGGTCGAGCCGTTTGCCGCTTTCATCGTCGAGCGCTTTCATGACAGCGGCCGGGAAGTGGAGGACGTGGTCGTAGCCGACGTCCTCGCCCGCACCGACGGCCACCCTTACGCGACCCAGGAGCTCTGCTACTTCCTCTGGGAGCAGACCGGGGACACGGTCGCCGGTCAGGCCGAGTTGGACCGGGCCCTGGCGGCGGTTCTGCGCTCCGAGCACGCCCACTTCAGCCTCCTCTGGGAGGGCGCCTCGGCCGTCCAGAAGCAGGTCCTCCAAGCCCTGGCCCGCGAACCCGGCCGACCCTTCAGTGCCGCCTACCGCACCGACCACAACCTCCCCCCGGTCACCAATGTCCAGAAGGCCCTGCGGGCGCTCACACAGCGAGAACTAGTCACCGGCGAAGGCGGCACCTACCGGATCACTGAACCTTTCCTGGCTGAGTGGCTGCGGACGAACATCAACGGGGTCTATCCCGACTGATTCGGGGAAGAGGGCCGGGGGCCGTCCCCAAACACTCAAGCGCGGCTCCTGCCGCGCGTTTTGGGGACGCCGCCGGCCCTCCTACCTCAATTCACTCGAGGACTTGTCCAGCAGCTGTCGGGCGACAATCAGCAACTGGATCTGCTGCGTCCCCTCGAAGATGTCGAGGATCTTCGCGTCCCTCGCCCACTTCTCGAGCAGCTCGTTCTCGCCGTAGCCGACCGAGCCGCACAGCTCGACGCAGCCGAGCGCGACGTCGACGCAGGTGCGCCCCGCCTTTGCCTTGGCCATCGAGGCCTGCAGCGAGTTCGGCTTGCCGTTGTCGGCCATCCAGGCCGCCTGCAGGGTGAGCAGGTGCGCCGCCTCGTAGTCGGACTCCATCTCGAGATAGCGGGCAGCCGCCGCGGATTGGCTCAGGGCCGGCGTGTCGTAGTCGATCTCGACGCCGGCCTCCTCGAGCCGCTTGCGCGTCTCCTCGAGCGAGGCGCGGGCGACGCCGACCGCCATCGCGGCGACCAGCGGCCGCGTGTTGTCGAACGTCTGCATCGCCCCGCCGAAGCCCTGCTTGGGATCGGACTTGACCTCCGGGTCGCCAAGCAGCGCCTCCTTTGGCACCCGGCAGTCCTGCAGGGTGAAGTTGGCGGTGTCCGACGCCCGGATCCCGAGCTTGTGCTCGAGCCGGTCCAGCTTCAGGCCCGGGTTGTCGCGCTCGACGATGAACGACCTGATCGCCGCCCGTCCGACGTTGCGGTCGAGCGTCGCCCAGACCACGATCAGGTCGGCGCGGTCGCCCGAGGTGACGAAGATCTTCTCGCCGTTGAGCACGTACTCGTCGCCGTCGAGCTCGGCCGTGGTGCGGATCGCGGCCGAGTCCGAGCCGGCCTCGGGCTCGGTGATCGCCATCGCCGCCCACTTGCCGCCGTAGCGCTTGAGCTGCTCGTCGCTCGCCACCGAGGCGATCGCCGAGTTGCCGAGGCCCTGGCGGGGCATCGAGAGCAGCAGGCCGACGTCGCCCCAGCAGAGCTCGATGATGCCGAGCACGGTTGAGAGGTTGGAGCCATTGCGGTTACCCGCTTCGGCGTCGCCGTTGGACTCGCGGCGCACGCCGGCCGCACCGGCGCCGCCGATGTCGGAGCCCTCGTTCATGCCGTCGATCAGCGAGGCGAGCATGTCGAGCTCCTTGGGGTAGGAGTGCTCGGCCTTGTCGTACTTGCGCGAGATCGGTCGGAAGACCTCGGTCGCGACCTGGTTCGCCTGCTGGGCGAGGGGCTTGAACTTCTTCGGTATCTCGAGATTGATCATGGCTTCCTTTCAGCTCTCAGCGCCTGGCGCTAGACGAGCAGGGCGCCCTCCATGACGCCCGCTGCGCGGAGGTCGCGGTACCAGCGCTCAACCGGGTGCTCCTTGACGAAGCCGTGGCCGCCGAGCAGTTGGACCCCATCGGAGCCGATCTGCATCCCCTTCTGGGCGCAGAGCCGGCGGGCCATCGCCGCCTCGCGGGCGAAATCCTGGCCCTGGTCGGCGCGGCTGGCGGCGCGGTAGGTGGCGAGGCGCATGCCTTCGCTCTCTATTCCGATGTCGGAGACCGCGAAGGCGACGCCCTGGCGGTTGGAGATCGGTTCGCCGAAGGCGGTGCGCTCGTTGACGTACCGCTTGACGTAGTCGAGTGTCGCCTGCGCCGTGCCGACCGCGAGCGCGCACCAGGCCAGTCGGGCGCGCTGCACGCACTCGACGTAGTCCTCCCGCTTGCCCTCGCCGAGCAGGGCGTCGGCGGCGAGCTTGACGTCTTTGAGCAGGAGGCGGCCGGTGGCGGCGGGGCGCAGCCCCATCGCCGGCTCCTCCTCGACCGTGAGGCCGGAGGTGCCGGACTCGATAACGAAGAGCGCCGGGCCGATGCCGTCGGCCTCGGCGGCGACGAGGAAGAGCTCGCACTCGGAGGGCCGGGCGAGCAGTGACTTGACGCCGCTCAACACCCAGTCCCCATCCTTCTTGGTTGCCGTCGTCTCCAGTTTCAGCGGATCGAACAGCGGCCGCGGCTCGAGGATCGCCAGCGCCGCCGCCGGGGTGTCCTCGCCGGTGAAGGAGGGGAGGTAGGTCGCCTCCTGCTCGGGTGTGCCCCAGTGGCCGATCGCCGTGGCGACGGCCCCGGGGGCGAGCGCCGCGTAGGCGATGCCCATGTCGCCGTGGGCGAGGGCCTCGCCGATCAGGACGCTGGTCACGGCGGCCTGCTCGTGCATGACGCCGCCGAGCTCCTCCGGGACGCCGAGCATGTTGACGCCGAGCTCGTTGGCCTGTTCGAGCAGCTCGGTTGGCGTCGACTTGTCGAAGTCGGCCTGCTTGGCGAGCGGCCGCACCTTCGCCTCGGCGAAGTCGCGCACGCCTTCCTGCAGCATCTGCTGCTCGTCGTCGGGGCTGATGTCGAAGAGGGCCCGCGGCTTGCTCTGCTTCTGCCGCGCCGGCCCGGTCAGGCTCTGGGCGGCTTTGAAAGTGCGCCCGGCGGCGGTCGCCGAGCGAAAGCCGTTCTTGGTGCCGGTGAAGAGCGCGCGCTCGACCTGCTTGCGGATACGGATCCGATCGAGCAGGTCCGAGCCGGCCAGCCTGTTGAGCCAGCGCAGGCCAAAGCCCATGCTGCGCTCGGCCACTCCCTTGTCCTCGGTGGCGGTGGTCATGGTCGCTTCTTCCTCCAGTCGTTGGCTTTGGCCTCGCGCGGCTTCACCGAGCCGTCGAGGTGCGGTGTGTCGCGCTTTGCGTCGCGCACCGCGAATGCGATCTCGTCCCCCTCCGAAGTGCTCGCGAACTCGACCCGGCTGGGCAGCAGGATCGGCTTGCGGAAGCGCACGTCGACCTGAAAGGCGTCGGGGAGACGGGACTCGAGCGCCGCCAGGCAACGCGCCTTGGTCCACATGCCGTGCGCGATCGCCCGCGGGAAGCCGAGCGGCTTCGCCGTCCAGGCGTGCATGTGGATCGGATTCCGGTCCCCCGAGACGGCCGCATAGCGCCGCCCCAGGTCGCCGCCGAGCTTCCACTCGGCCTGGCTCGCTGCATCCAGGGGGGAACCTTGATGCAGCGCGTGGGCCTTGGGGTCCCCGGTCTCGCCGTTGCCATTGCCGCGGCGCAGCATCGTGCTGGTCGACTCCCAGACGATCCGGTTGCCCGCCTTGACCTTGGTCCGCAGGCTGAAGGTGCGGCCCTTAGGGTGAGGCTCCAGCTTGGTCGGCTTGACCTTGATCGTCAGCTCCTCGCCGAGGCCGATGCGCCGGTGCTGGACGATCTGGTTCTCGACGTGGACGAGGCCGACGGCGCCGAAGGGGAAGCTGCCTTCGGCCATCACCGCCATGTGCAGCGGGAAGGCGAGCACGTGCGGGTAGGTGGGGGGTAGGTGATCGCGCAGATCGAAGCCGCAGACGCGGTTGTAGGCGGCGACCTGCTCAGCGCCGGCACGGACCCGGGGCAGGGTCAGCTCGATCTCGGGGATCTCCTTGCCGCCACCAGGGATGAAGGGCAGCAGCGAGGCGCCGGGCACCATCGGCGCCGCGGCCCGCGCGTAGAGCGGCAGGATGTTGGGCGAGCTCTTGAGCGTGCGGGCACTCATCAGGCCCCCAGCAGGCTCTGGCCGCAGACGCGGACCGTGTTGCCGTTGACGCCGGTCGAGGCCGGGCTGGCGAACCAAGCGATCGTCTCGGCGACGTCGACCGGCAGGCCGCCCTGCGACATGCTGTTCATGCGTCGCCCCGCTTCGCGGATCGCGATCGGCATCTTCGCCGTCATCTGGGTCTCGATGAAGCCGGGGGCGACCGCGTTGATCGTCGCCTTGCGCTTGGCCAGCTCGGGCGCCAGCGCTTCGACCATGCCGATCACCCCGGCCTTCGAGGTGGCGTAGTTGGTCTGGCCGGAGTTGCCGGCAATGCCACTCATCGAAGAGACGCAGACGATGCGACCGTTGGGCCGCAGCAGCTTGCGCTCGAGCAACTCCTCGTTGATCCGCTCCTCGCTGGAGAGGTTGATCTCCATCAGCGAGCTCCAGCGGTCCTCCGGCATCTTGGCGATCGTGCGGTCGCGAGTGACCCCGGCGTTGTGGACGATCACGTCGATGCCGTCGGGGATCGCCGCGGCGATCTGCAGCGGTGCGTCGGGGTCGGTGATGTCGAGCTCGATCGTCTCGGCGCCGAGACGATCGGCGACCGCGCCCAGGTCGGCCGAGAGCGCCGGCACGTCGAGCAGGACGAGCTTGGCGCCGTCGCGGTGCAGGGTGATGGCGATCGCCTCGCCGATGCCGCGCGAGGCGCCGGTGACAAGCGCCACCTTGCCGTCGAGCGGCCGAGCCCAGTCGATCTCGGGCGTAGTCGTGACCGCCTTGCCGATCTCCACCACCTGGCCGGAGACGTAGGCGGAGCGGGGCGAGAGCAGGAAGCGCAGGGTCGAGTCGATCTCCTCGGTGGTGCCCTCGGCGACGTAGAGGAGTTGCACGGCTATGCCGCGGCCGATCTCCTTGCCGAGCGAGCGGGTGAATCCCTCCAGGGCCCGCTGCGCGGTTGCCGCCCGCGGCGGCAGGCCCGCGGGCGGCGTGCCGAGCACGACGACGCGGCCGGAGCGTTGCACCCGCTTCACGTTGGGGTGGAAGAAGCGCTGCAGCTCGACCAGCTCGGTCGAGTCGGCGATGCCGGTGGCGTCGAAGACGAGCGCCTTGACCGGGGAACTCGAGGTCTCGGGCTTGGCGGCGCCGGCGGCGCCCAGTACCTGCTCGATCCGCTTGCCGAGCCGCCCGTGCGGGGCGCCACCGCCGAGCACGGCACCGGCGATGACCGGCGCGCCGGGCTCGTAGCGCTCCAGCTGGGTTGGCTGGGGCAGGCCGACCCGGCCGGCGATCATCCGGCCCGGGGGCGAGTTGACTACCTGCGCGTAGAGGTCGCTCACTTCACACCTCCGGATTCGCGTCCAAATCGCCACGGATTTGAACACCCGGAAGTCACCGCGTCGATTTGGACGCTCATAGGTCTCCTCCTGGGGCTTCGAGCGCGGCGACGACGCCCTGGCCGCCGGCCGCGCAGATGCTGATCAGGCCGCGGCCCGAGCCCTGCTCGTGCAGGGCCTTGGCGAGGCCGGCGACGATGCGCCCGCCGGTCGCGGCAAAGGGATGGCCGGCGGCGAGGGAGCCACCGTTGACGTTGAGCCGCTCGCGGTCGATCGAGCCGAGCGGCTTCTCGCGGCCGAGACGGTCGCGGCAGAAGGCCTGGTCCTCCCAGGCCTTGAGGGTGCAGAGCACCTGGGCGGCGAAAGCCTCGTGGATCTCGTAGAAGTCGAAATCGCCGAGGCCGGCCCCGATGCGGTCGAGCATGCGCGGCATCGCGTAGGCAGGCGCCATCAAGAGCCCCTCGCGCTTTTGCACGTGGTCGACCGCGGCGGTCTGGCCGTCGACGAAGTAGGCGAGGACCGGCAGGTCGCGCTCCTTCGCCCACTCCTCGGAGGCGAGCAGCACCGCCGAGGCGCCGTCTGAGAGCGGGGTCGAGTTGGCGGCGGTCATCGTGCCCTCGGGGCCGCCGAAGACCGGGCCGAGCTTGGCCAGCTTCTCGGTCGAGGAGTCGGGGCGCAGGTTCTGGTCGCGCTCGAGTCCGAGGTAGGGGCTGACGAGGTCGTCCATGAAGCCGCGCTCATAGGCGGCGGCGAGGTGATGGTGGCTGTTGACCGCGAGCTCGTCCTGCTGCTCACGTCCGACTTCCCACTCTGCGGCCATGATCGCGCAGTGCTCGCCCATCGAGAGGCCGGTGCGCGGCTCCTCGTTACGCGGGATCGCCGGCACGACGTGGCGGGGGCGCACCCGGGTCAGCTGCTTGACCCGGCCGAAGGTCGACTTCTCGCGGTTGGCGTCGAGCAGGACTTCGCGCAGGCCCTCGTTGAGCCCGATCGGCGCGTCGGAGGTGGTGTCGGCGCCGCAGGCGATGCCGGCGTCGATCTGGCCGAGGGCGATCTTGTTGGCGACGAGGATCGTCGTCTCCAGCCCGGTGCCGCAGGCCTGCTGCACGTCGTAGGCGGGCGTCTCGGCCGCCAAGCGCGTGCCGAGCACGCTCTCGCGGGTGAGGTCGCGGTCGCGCGAGTGCTTGAGCACGGCGCCGCCGGCAACCTCGCCAAGCCGCTCGCCCTCGAGTGAGTAGCGGGAGATCAGGCCGTCGAGGGCGGCGGTGAGCATGTCCTGGTTCGACGCCCGCGAGTAGACGGAGTTGGAGCGCGCGAAGGGAATCCGGTTGCCGCCGATCACGGCGACGCGGCGGGGTTTATCGATCAACTGCTTTCACCTTTCGGTTTCGGTCGTGAGGATTTGGCGGACGGGGTCGAGCGCAGGCGCAGGCCCGGCTCGACGGTGGCGATCAAGAGCTCGGCCGCCTCACCCGCGGTGGTCGCTTCGGTGCGCAGCCACCAGCGCGCCAGCGCCTCGGCGGCGCCGAGCAGGGCGGTGGACAGTGCCTCGACTTCGATCCGCGCGGCGGCGCGCTGTTTGGTCGGCAGCTGCGCCAGCAGCGATTCGGAGACCAGCGAGATCAGGCGGCCGCGGTATTCGGCGACCCGGTCGGCGAGCTCGCCGCTGTGGGGGAGGGACTCGTCGAAGAGCACTGCCCAGGCGGCGCGATCGGCATCAAGGAAGGCGAAGAAGGCGCGCAGCCCGTCGTTGAGCGCCTCGCTGGGGCTGCCGGCGTCGCCGACGGTATCGAGGATCATCGCCACCAGGGCGTCGCCGGAGCGCTCCATGCAGGCGATATAGAGCTGCTCCTTGTTGCCGAAGTAGTTGTAGAGCAGCGGCTTGGTGACGCCGACAACGGCTGCGACCTCGTCCATCGTCACCGCCGCGAAACCACGCTCGGCAAAGAGCGTGTGGGCGGCAGCAAGCGCCTGCGCCATGCGATCGGCCTTGGAGAGGCGGGAACGAGTCGGCGTGACAGCCATCGCTGCATACGTTACCCAGATATAAATTTATATATGCGTAATGTGATCGATCGCACGTGTGGCGAGTTATTCCCCGACGCAGGGGAACAAGTCGCCACAGGCGGTGAAAGACCGGGCAGGCGCCGAGGGCTAGGACCGCCAATGCCGAGACTTCAGCTTGGCCGGCTGAAGCTAGGAGAGCTCTGTGCCGTCGTAGAGCTTCTTGACCCGGACGGTGCCGGCGGGCGAAGCTTCGATGCAGAGGCGACAGAGGACGCACTCGTCGAGGTTCTCCGCGACGACCTCGACTCCGGAGTCGGTCGCCTTGAAGATGTCGACCGGGCAGACTTCCTCCAGCTTGCGGGCCAGCTCGGCGTCGCCGGCGACCGAGGCGTCGACCTCGACGTCGACGAAGACCTTGCTCAGCGTCTCGGCCATCAGGCCGTCACCCCCAGCTTCTGCTTGACCGCGTCGGGGATCTCGTCGATCCGCTCGACCACGCGGATTCCGGCGGCTTCGAGGCGGGCGATCTTCTCGGTCGCGGTGTCCTCCTTGCCCTCGACGATCGTGCCGGCGTGGCCGAAGCTCATCCCCTTCATCTCCTCGTCGTCCATGAACTTGCCGGCCATGAAGGCGATGATCGGCAGGCGCGAGTTGTTCTCGGCGACCCACTCGGAGAGCTGCGCCTCCATGCGGCCGCCGGGCTCGGTGTAGATCACGATCGCCTCGGTCTGCTCGTCGGCCTCGAAGTAGGGCATCAGCTCGGCGTAGGTGGAGCCGATGATCGCGTCGCCGCCGATCGAGACGGCGGTGGAGACGCCGAGGCCGGCCTGGGTCAGCGAGGAAGAGATCTCCGTGGTCATGCCGCCGGAGCGGCTCATCACGCCGACCGGGCCGGGGGCGTAGGCCTTGGCCGCGTCCTTGGCCGGGCCGCCGATACCGCCCATCTTGCAGACCTCGGGGACGATCAGGCCGAGGCAGTTGGGGCCGATGATGCGGGCGCCCTCCATATTGGCCAGCTCGACCATCTGGGCGACGTCGCGGCGCGGGATGCGCTCGGTGACGATCACGATCAGCTTGATCCCGTTGAGGATCGCCTCGAAGACGGCGTCCTTGGTGAAGGCGGGGGGGACGGTGACGACCGAGCCGTCGATCGGGCCGCCGTGGTTCTCGACTGCCTGGGCGACGGTGTCGAAGACAGGCACGCCGTGCACCTCGCGGCCCTTGCGGCCAGGAGTGACGCCGCCGACGACCATGGAGCCGTAATCGAGGCACTCGCGGGTCAGGTTGACCGCCTCGCGGCCGGTGATCCCCTGAACGATGAAGGTGGTCTCCTTGTTGAGCAGGATGCTCATCGAATCCCTCCGCTGTGCTTTTGCGTTGAATAACGGGGGAAAGGAACAGCGCAGCGGAGGGTCATGCGGGGGTTCCTTGGATCTTGGCTACAGCCCGACCGGCGGCCTCCCACATCGAGACCGAGCGGTCGCAGTACTCGACCCCGTAGCGCTCGAGGATCTTGAAGCCCTCGTCCTCCCAGGCACCGGGGATGCGGAAGATCGCGATCGTCTCGCCCGGGTCCTTGCCGAGCTCGAGGCAGGCCTTGATCACGCCGCGGGCGACGATGTCGACGCGGGTGTTGGAGACGATCGACATCATCACCGCGATCTTCTCGACGCCATCCTTTTCGAGAACCTCCTTGGCCAGGCCGCAGGCCTTGGCGACGGAGGGGTTGCCGCCGATCTCGGAGTAGTTGGCCGGCTTGCCACCCTGGCTGCGCACCGCATCGGTCAGGGTCAGCGAACCGCCGCCGGCGCCGATCACGAGGCCGAGGTTGCCTTCGAAGCCGTGGTCCTTGCCCTGGATCACGCCGCGGTGGTCGGCCGCGTCGATCGCGGCGACGTGGCGCTCGAAGTCGGATGGCTCGTAGGTCTCGCGGGTGTCCTCCTCGGCGATCTCGAGCCGCTTGCGCAGCAGGCCCTTCTGACGGCCGACCGCCTCGTTCTCCATCTCCATGTGGGCATCGAGGGCGACGAAGCTGCCGTCGGTGAGCTCGGCCAGGGGGTTGATCTCGGCCAGGGTCATGTCGTTGTCGCGGAAGAGGCGGGCGAGCTTGGCCAGGACCGGGGTGGCGCGGCCCAGCTGCGAACCGGTGACCCCGGTCGCGGCGATCACCTGCTTGGCCTCGAAGTCGGGGATCGGCATCAGGTTGGAGACGTGGCCGCGGCCGACGTGGTCGGGATGACTCTCGGCGACCTCCTCGATGTCGATCCCGCCCATGTCGCTGAACAGCATCAGCGGTTTCTTCGCCGTGCCGTCCCAGACAACGCCGGCGTAGTACTCCTGCTTGATCTCGGCTTTCGGATCGACCAGGACGCCGCGCGGCATGTGGCCGTTGATCTCGAGCTCGAGGATCGCCTCGGCGTGCTCGGCGGCCTCCTCGGGCGTGTCGGCGAACTTGACGCCGCCGGCCTTCATCCGGCCGCCGCTCAGCACCTGCGACTTGATCACGACCGGCCCGCCGATTTCCTCGGCGACCTTGCGCGCCTCGTCAGCCGTGGTGCAGAACCCGTACTTGGTGACCGGGATCCCCGCCAGCTCGACGATCTTGCGTGCCTCGTACTCGAAGAATCTCATCAGCGGCGCGGAACCCTATCCAAACGGCCCCGCTGCCGTGGCGCTCGGATTGAGATACTTCCTCCATGAGGAGCTTCCACGCGCTGCTCGGCGTCGCGGCGGTCATCGCCGGGCTCGCCTTCACCGGCTGCGGCGAAACCGTGATCGACGCGACGAAGACCGAGGAACAACTCCAAGCCAATCTCTCGCACTCGCTGAAAGAGAAGGTTTCCTCCGTTGACTGCCCGTCCGATCAGAAGGTCGAAAAAGGTGCGACCTTCAATTGCAGCGTAAAGCTGCAAAAAGGCGAAGAACAGACCGTGACGCTGAAGATCCGCAACAGCGACGCGGACATAAGTGTGACCAATATCAGCGGGGCCAATGAATAAAGTGCCGCGAATGAGCCAAACCATCGCGGCCGAAGCGCCGACCACGCACGCACAGCTCCTCGACTGGGTCGGGGAGATCGCAGAACTGACCCAGCCCGACTCCGTCTACTGGTGGACGGCTCGGCTGAGGAGTACGACCGCCTCGCCCAGACCCTGATCGACGCCGGCACTTTCGAGCGCCTCTCCGACGCCAAGCGTCCCAACTCCTATCTTGCGCTCTCCGACCCCGCCGACGTGGCCCGGGTCGAAGACCGGACCTTCATCTGCGCCGAGAACGAGGCCGACGCCGGCCCGACCAACAACTGGCGCGACCCGGCCGCGATGCGCGAGACCCTGAACGGCCTCTTCCAGGGCTGCATGGCCGGCCGCACGATGTACGTCGTTCCCTTCTCGATGGGCCCGCTGGGCTCGCCGATAGCCCACATCGGCGTGCAGCTGACCGACTCGCCCTACGTCGCCACCTCGATGCGGATCATGACTCGCATGGGCGCCGCGGCGCTCGAGGTGCTCGGCACCGACGGCGAGTTCGTGCCCTGCGTGCACTCGGTCGGCATGCCGTTGGTGGAAGGCGCCGAAGACGTCTCCTGGCCATGCAACGAGGACAATAAGTACATCGTCCACTATCCGGAGACGCGCGAGATCTGGAGCTTTGGCTCGGGCTACGGCGGCAACGCTCTGCTCGGCAAGAAGTGCTTCGCGCTGCGGATCGCCTCGGCGATGGCCCGCGACGAGGGCTGGCTTGCCGAGCACATGCTGATCCTCAAGCTGACCTCGCCCGAGGGCGGCGTCAAGTACGTCACCGGCGCCTTTCCCTCGGCCTGCGGCAAGACCAACCTGGCGATGTTGATCCCGACTCTGCCTGGCTGGAAGGTCGAGACGGTCGGCGACGACATCGCCTGGATGAAGTTCGGCGAGGACGGCCGCCTCTACGCGGTCAACCCCGAGGCCGGCTTCTTCGGCGTCGCGCCGGGCACCGGCGAGGGCACCAACCCGAACGCGATGCGGACGATCGAAAGCAACTCGATCTTCACCAACTGCGCCAAAACCGACGACGGAGACGTCTGGTGGGAGGGCCTGACCTCCGAGCCGCCCGAGCATCTGATCGACTGGCACGGCAACGACTGGACCCCGGATTCCGAGGTCCCGTCGGCCCATCCCAACGCCCGCTTCACCACGCCGGCGTCGCAGTGCCCGACGATCGCCCCCGAGTGGGAAGACCCGGCCGGCGTGCCGATCGACGCCTTCCTCTTCGGCGGACGGCGCGCGACCACAGTGCCGCTGGTCCACGAGGCTTTCGACTGGGAGCACGGGGTCTTCCTCGGCGCCACAATGTCCTCGGAGAAGACCGCCGCGGCTGCCGGCAACGTCGGCGAACTGCGCTTCGACCCGATGGCGATGCTGCCCTTCTGCGGCTACAACATGGCCGATTACTTCGCGCACTGGCTGGAGGTAGGCAAGCGTGAGGGCGCCCAGCTGCCGCGGATCTTCTACGTCAACTGGTTCCGCAAGGACGCCGACGGCAAGTTCCTCTGGCCCGGCTTTGGCGAGAACAGCCGCGTGCTCGAGTGGGTCTTCCGCCGCTGCGAGGGCAGCGCCGCCGCGGTTGAGACCGCGATCGGCCTGCTCCCCGCGGAAGGCGCGATCAACACCGAGGGCCTCAATATCGATGCCGAGGCGATGCGCGAGCTGCTCTCGGTCGACGAGGGCCTCGTGCGCGATCAGCTGCCGCAGGTCAAGGAGCACTTTGCGCAGTTCGGCGACAAGCTGCCGGACGCGCTGGCGCAGCAGCTGGAGGCGCTGGAGGCGCGCCTCGCTTAGAAGGTCGCGCAAACGGGGGTGGCTGGGGAGCCCGGCCACCCTGCAGTCGAATTGAGTCGCACGCGCCCGTCTTTTGCCCCGCAGAGCGGGACGCGTGCGATATCAATTTCCGAAAGAGGTAACGCCACGACCGTCCGCCGGAGTCAGATGCTCAGGGCCAGCTGGGTGGTGGGATTGGGCCGCTGGGCGCAAGCCCGCCGAATTCATTGGGCCGGTACACAGTTCGCTGGATCCCCTTGGCAAACGCCGCCGAGGCCTTGCTCGAGCTCTCCAGCGGCCAGTGCGTGTTGCGATCCTTGACGTCGAACCAGATCAGGCCGCGGACCTTGCGGTAGCGGGGTACTTCGCGCAGCATGTTCTGGATCCAGGCGGGCTTTGAGCCGCCGATCTCGTTCGAGGCGACCTCGCCAAGCAGCATTGGCTTGTCGGGGGCGATTTTCAGCACTCGCTTGTAGGTTTCGTGGAAGACCTGATTGAAGCTCTGCCAGCCGGCTGAGTCGGCGCGCTTGCCCCAGTTGAAGCCGTCGAGGCAGGTCCAGTCGACGTAGCCGTCGCCTGGGTAAACCTTGTTGAGCGGGATCAGCTTGCGGGTGAAGTCGATATTGGGGCACCAGACCCAGGTCACGTTGGTGGCACCGACCGAGGTGAAGACATCGTGCACGTGGCGCCAGGCGGCGACGTATTCACCATCCTTGTTGCCGTTGACGCCTTCGGACCAGGGAAACCAGAAGCCGTTCATCTCCCAGTCGAAGCGCATGAAGAAGGGGTGCCCCCAATCCTTTGCCGCTTCGGCGAATTTGCGGATGTAGGGGTCGAGGCTGCCGTTGATGATCTTGGAGAGCTTCCAGGGCCGCTGAGGGCCGCTTTCCGGCGTCGAGGACGAGCTCCAGCTGAAGAGCGGGATCGCGCCATAGTCGCGGGCGTTTTCGATCGGCGTCAGGGGGAAGTTGATGAAGGTGCAGTCCGAGCCGTTGCATTCGGCGAAGGGAGCCGAGAAGGAGACCAGCGAGAGTGGCTTCTTGGTCAGGCCCTGGAAGGCGTTGAGCGCGTTCATGTCCCACGGCGCCGCTTCTCCGGTCAGCTGGTCGCCGATCTGGGCACCCCAGTAGAGCGGCAGCGGCTGCTTTGCCGATGCTGGTGCCGACGCGCCCAGCCATGCGGTGAGCACGGCGAGCCAGAATAGGACTGGGAAGGCTGAGCGGTTCATATGGCTATCTAACCCCTAATACGGGGTAATGCTTCTGCTCGATCAACCGGGAGGCCGGATTGGGCTCGCCACCACCGCGGCCTGGCCGTTGCCCCTGAAGCCGCGCCTGTGCACTCCCTTGGCGAAAGCGCCGGCCGCGGCAGGGGATGTCTCCAGCGGCCAATCGACACCGCGGTCGACCTGATCGAACCAGATCAGGCCGCGGATGCGACGGAAGTTGGTGCGCAGTTCTTCGAACATGTTGTGGATCCAATGTGCCTTTGCCCGCCCGTGTCCGGTTGAGGCCATCTCGGCGAGAACGACCGGCTTGCTCGGTGCGATCCGCTTGACCAGCTTGCGATAGGTCGGGTTGAAGATTTCTTTGAAGCCCTTCCAGGTGTGGGGGTTGGTCGGGTTGTTTCCCCAATTGAAGCCGTCCATGCAGGTCCAGTCGACGTATTCATCGCCGGGGTAAAGCGGCGCCAGATCGGCGAAGTGGCGATCGACCTCGGCGTAGGGGCACCAGACCCAGGTCACGTTGGTGGCCCCGACCGCGGTGAAGATATTGTGCACATGGCGCCAGGCGGCGACGTATTCGCCAGGGTTGTTTTCGTTGACCGCCTCGCTCCAGGGGAACCAGTCGCCGTTCATCTCCCAGTCGTAGCGGAGGAAGAAGGAGTGCCCCCAGTTGCGCGCCGCTTCGGCGAATTCGCGGATGTAGGGGTCGTAGCGACCGGAGAGGACGTCGGAGAGCTGGAAGTCGGGCATCGAGGTGGCGCCCCCCGGGTCATTCGACGTCGCCTGCGAAGCCCAGTTGAAGAAGGGGATCGCGCCGTAGTCGTGGACATTGTTCATCGCAGTCGTGGGGAATTCGAAGAACTGGCAGGGCGTGGAGGTACAGTCGGCAAACGGGGAACCGAGGGCGATGAGGGAGAGCCCCTTGCCGACCATCCCTTCGAACTTGGAGACCGCCGACATGTCCCAGGGCGGCTCTTCGCCGGTCAGCTGGTTGCCGATCCAGGCACCCCAGTAGAGCGGGCGCTGGTGGCGCTTTGAGGATCGGGCCCCCTTCTTCGAGCCCGCTCGCCCGTGGTGGGGGCCCTTGGCGAGTGCGGCGGCAGGAACGAGCACGAGCAGGGCGATCGCCAGGGCGAGGATCGTCGCGACCAGGGCTGATGTGCTTTGGCGGGTTCGCATTCTCATGTCCATCGGCTGCGGAGCGAGGGGAGTTTAGGCGAGGGCGAACAGCCTTCGGACAAGCGGTTGTTACGGATCAACTCGCTGGTTCGACCAAGTCCTGCGACGGTTCGAGCGGACTCTGCGGCGGTTCGATCGGCCCTGCGGCTACTTCGGGCTCTCCATCGCTGACGTAGGCCGGGCTCTGGATCGCTGTGGCGAAGGCGCCGGCCGAGCTGGCCGAAGTCTCGATCGGCCAGTCCATGCCATCGTCGTAGGTGTCGAACCAGAGCATGCCGCGGATCCGCGAGTAGTAGGCCGGGATCGCGCTGAGCGCTTCTTCGATCCACTGCGCCTTCGAGCCGCCCCGCTCGGTTGAGCCCATCTCGCCGATCAGCATCGGCTTGTCCGGCGCGATCGTGTCGACGATTCGCTCGTAGGTGGCGCTGTACAGTTCGTTGAAGTTGCGCCAGCGGTCGGGCTTGGTCGGGTTGAGGCCCCAGTTGTAGCCGTCGAGCCCGGTCCAGTCGACGTATTCGTCGCCGGGGTACTGGCTGGCGAGATCGAGAAAGAGGTTGTCGGGGTCGACGTTCGGGCACCAGACCCAGGTCACGTTGTCAGCGCCGACGGCGGCAAAGATGTCATGGATGTGGCGCCAGGCGGTGACGAATTCACCGGATTGGTTGCCGTTGACGCCCTCTGACCATGGGAACCAGTTGCCGTTCATCTCCCAGTCAAAGCGCATGAAGAAGGGGTGGTCCCAGGCCTTGGCCGCCTCGGCGAATTCGCGGATGTAGGAGTCGTAGGTGCCGGCGATCACGTCGGAGAGCTGGAAGTTCGGCTCTTCCTTGCTCGAGGGGATCGATTGCGAGCTCCAGCTGAAGACCGGGATCGCGTCGTAGGCGCGGATGCTTTCCATCGGCCCGGTGGGGAACTTGTAGAAGCTGCAGGCGCCGCCCGAGGCCGGGCAGCTGGCGAAGGGTGAGAAGAAGTTGACCAGCGAGACATGCTTTTCGGCGATCTGCTCGAACTCGGTCACCGCGCGCATGTCCCAGGGCGCCTGTACACCGGTCAGCTGGCTGCCGATCGAGGCCCCCCAGTAGAGCGCCGGCGGCGAGCCGTCGGGCGAGGGGATCGGGGTGGGCGGGCTGACTGGCCTTGGCGGTAGCGCTGCCGGGGATCCGCCGGCCGTCGCTTGTGGCCGCGCCTTGTTGATCAGCGCCGGCTTGGCCGGCCGCGTCGCGTTGCCGCCCTCGCCCGTCGGTGCGCCCCTGCGCAGTGCGATCGCGCTGCGGGCGGGGCGGGCACGCGAGAGGGGCGAGCGATGAGCGGCCCGGCGACCGCGACTATTGGCCAGCGCCTTACGGCCGCGAACAGCGGCATGGTGGGGGCGAATCAGCAGGCTGCGCTGATCGATCGCGACGCGGCCCAGGCGCGATGCCTGGGTCCTGACCATGCTCCCCACGGCCAGCGCCGCGCCCAGCAGGCAGAGCGCACAGGCCGCGAGAAGGATGCTGGCGATCTTTGCCGGCGGTCGATGCAGCAAGCCGTCCTCCTCCTCGGGAGAGGCCAGTCTAGGACAAACGTCCATCCCGCCTAGGCGGGGGGTGTGATCGGGCTGGGAGGCAGGCTGGCGTAGGAGTTGCTCTGGTAGGCCGGCGCCGCGATACCCGAGGCGAAGGCGCTGCTGGCGCTGCTCGATGTCTCGATCGGCCAGTCCATGCCGTCATCAAAGGTGTCGAACCAGAGCATCGCCCGCACGTCGGGGAAGGCGGTGGGGATTTCGGCGAGGGCTTCGCTGATCCAGGCCGCCTTCGAGCCGCCGTTCTCGGTCGAGCCCATCTCGCCGATCAGCAGGGGCTTGCCAGGCGCGACCGTGTCGGTGATCTGATGGTAGGTCGAGCTGTAGAGGTGCGAGAAGCTGGTCCAGCCGCCCTTGCTGGGTCCCCAGTTGTAGCCGTCGAGCCCGGTCCAGTCGACGTATTCGTCGCCGGGGTAGTTGGCGGCAATGCTGCTCTGCAGCTTGTTGCCGGGATCGACATTGGGGCACCAGACCCAGGTCACGTTGGAGGCGCCGACCGAGGTGAAGATGTCGTGGACGTGGCGCCAGGCGGTGACGAATTCACCGGATTGGTTGCCGTTGACGCCCTCTGACCAGGGGAACCAGTTGCCGTTCATCTCCCAGTCGTAGCGGAGGAAGAAGGGGTGCCCCCAGTCCCGGGCGTCTTCGGCGAATTCGCGGATGTAGGAGTCGTAGGTGCCGGCGATCACGTCGGAGAGCTGGAAGTCGGGCTCGTTGAGGTTGGAGGGGATCGACTGCGAACTCCAGCTGAAGACCGGGATCGAGCCGTGCTCGCGAATGTCTTCCATCGGTTCGGTGGGGAACTTGTAGAAGGAGCACTTCGAGCCGGAGCAGTTGGCAAAGGGGGAGAAGAAGTTGACCAACGAGAGGCCCTTGCCGGCGATGCTTTCGAACTTGGAGACCGCGCCCATGTCCCAGGGGGCCTGATCGCCGGTCAGCTGGTCGCCGATCGTCGCGCCCCAGTAGAGCGGTGCGCCGGGGGCGCTCGACTGCGTAGCGCCGCAACCGCGGGTGCGGCGGCGGATCAGCCGGCGGCGCTGCAGGCGGGACATCGTGCGAGCGCGCCGAGCGGGAATGTGGCTCGAGCAGCGACCGGGTTGTGCGAGCTTGCGGGCGGCGCCGACACCGGTGCGGGTTACGGCGGCGCCGGCCCGCTCGGCGCTGAAGGCGAATAGCGCGGCCACGAGGAGTGGGGCGAGGGCCGCGAGGGCGATGGAGGGGAGATGTCGCTGGGCGGTCTGCACACCCAGCCATCGGCCCGGTCCGCCCCCGGTTCAGCCTTGCAAGATCAATTGGACGTTTGTTCGGTTGACATTGACAAAGGCGAAAAAGGGCGCTTGGGCCCGGCCTGGATTCAGCCGGCCGGTTGGATCGGGCCGGAGCCGAGCGAGCCGAACTGGTTGCTCGCATAGGCTGGGTTCTGGATCCCGGCGGCGAAGGCGCTGGTGGCGCTTTCCGAGGTCTCGATCGGCCAGTCCATGCCGTCGTCGTACTGCTCGAACCAGAGCAGACCGCGGATCTTCGGGTAGCTGGTCGGGATTTTCGCCAGCGCGTCCTGGATCCAGGCCGCCTTCGAGCCGCCGTACTCGGTCGAGCTGATCTCGCTGATCATCAGCGGCTTCGAGGGGGCGATCGTGCCGGTGATCTCGTCGTAGGTCGCTTTGTACTGGTGGTCGAAGCTGTACCAGCGGTCGCCGCGGGCGGGGTTGGTGCCGAAGTTGTAGCCGTCGAGCCCGGTCCAGTCGACGTATCTGTCGCCCGGGTACTGGCCGGCGAGGTTGAGGAATTCGCCGTTGGGATCGATGTTGGGGCACCAGACCCAGGTCACGTTGGTGGCGCCGACCGAGGTGAAGATGTCGTGGACGTGGCGCCAGGCGGTGACGTATTCGCCGGATTTGTTGCCGTTGACGCCCTCCGACCAGGGGAACCAGCGCCCGTTCATCTCCCAGTTGAAGCGCAGGAAGAAGGGGTGACCCCAGTTCTTGGCGGCGGTGGCGAATTCGCGGATGTAGGAGTCGTAGGTGCCGGAGATGACGTCGGAGAGCTGGAAGTTGGGCTCTTCCTTGGTCGACGGGATCGATTGCGAGGCCCAGCTGTAAAAGGGGATTGAGCCGTGGGCGCGGATCGAGTTCATCTCGTTGACCGGGAACTTGTAGAAGCTGCAGGCGCCGCCGGAAGTCGGGCAGTTGGCGAAAGGAGCGGAGAAGTTGAGGATCGAGAGCTTCTTGCCCGCCATTTCCTCGAACTTGGCGGCCGCGCTCATGTCCCAGGGCGGCTGGGTACCGGTCAGCTGCTTGCCGATCCAGGCGCCCCAGTAGATCGATGAGGCGGCTGGGGTCTGGCTGGGGGCCGGTTCGGGTTCGGGAGCGGGCGTCGGCGTCGGTTCAGGAGTGGATGCTGGTTCTTCGGGAGCGGGCGCAGGCTGCGGGCTCGGTGCCGGGGTTGGGTTCTGCACGTTGACGACGATCGTCGTGGCGGCCAGCTTGCTGCGCTTGTAGTAGGCGATCGCGCTCAGCGTGTGGGTGCCATTGGAGAGCTTGGCCGTGTCGAGGCTGTAGGTGAAGGGGGAGCTGTAGTCGGAGGACTTGAAGGAACCGTCGGCGGCGAAGTCGACGCGGGTGGCGCCGGCGCCGCTGAGCTTCACTGCCCAGCTGATCGTGCCGGAGACGGTGGTGCCGCTGACGATCGAAGTGGTGGAGAGGGTTGCCCGTGCTTTCGAGGCAACCGCGCGCCCGGCGTGCGTCCGCATGTGCACGTCGCCAGTCGCCCTGGCGTGGGGGGTGGCGGTCGCGATCGCCGCCGAGGCGAGCAGCGCCGCCAGCAGGGCGAGAACGCCGAGGAGGACGATGCGGAGGCGCTTGTCCGAGGAAAGCGTTGCCATGCACGGGGGTGATCGGCCCCCGCGGGCGGTCCTCCAGCACAACCCGGACTGGACTGGACGTTTGTCCCGGTCGCCGTCGCGCTCAGGCCAGCGAGCGGTAGAGCGCCAGCAGCTCGGCGGCGCACTCGTCCCAGGAGGTGAGCTGGGGCCGCTTCGTTTGCGGCGGCTTGGCCAGCTCCTCGATCACGGCGGCAGCAATCCCCTCGGCGCTTTCGTCGAGCGGGATCGCGCGGGCGAAGCCATCCTCGGCGATCTCGGCGAGGCCGCCGGCATTGGCGACGAGCAGGCGGCGGCCGGCGGCGGCGGCCTCCAGCGCTACCAGCGGATGGGTCTCGAAGTCGCTCATCAAGACGACCAGCGAGACCCGCCGCAGCAGCTCCGCCATTGCCATCGGCTGGTCCGGCGGTGTGCTGGTGAACTCGACCCGCTCCTCGATCCCCAACTCGCTCGAGAGCTTGCGCAGCTCGTCTTCATAGGGGCCGGTGCCGACGACGAGCAGCTGCGCTTCCGGTTCACTATTCAACACGTAGGGGAAAGCGCCGATCACCCGGTGATGACCCTTGTACCGCTCCAGCCTGCCGATCGAGGCGATCGCGGGTGGCCCCTCGGCCTTGCCATTGGAGCCGCCGGGATCGGAGAAGGCGAGGTCGGTGCCGTTCGGGATCAGCACGAACCGCTCGGGTTCGATGCCGAGCTCACCGCCGTACTCCTCGATCTCGAAGCGGGCGACGGCGACGAGGCGCTCGGCCCGTTTCAGCAGCGGCCGCAGGAGTGCCCGCTGCAGGCCCCGGACCCTGTTGCGCGCGTCGGAGGAGTGACCGCCGCCGTGGAAGGTGACGACATAGGGAATGCCGAGGGTGAGCGCCCGCAGCATCGCCAGCGGGGCTACGAACGTGTGGTAGGACTGGATGTGGACGACGTCCCAGGGCCGGCGCGACATCTCGCGCCAGATCCGCGGCGCCAGGCACCAGTCGCGGTTGGCCGGCCAGGCGCGCACGGTGTGGATCGTCACTCCCTCGCGCTCGGACTGCTGCAGCTTCGGACCGCCGGGTTCGGTGCAGAGCACGCTTGCCTCGGCACCGGCGACGACGATGCGGCGGCTGACTTCCATCACGTGGCGCTCGACCCCGCCCTGGTGCAGCGGGCTGCGCGGGGTGACCATCAGCACGCGGGGAGCGCCGGCCGTCGCCTCGCCCTCCCGCTTGCGACGGCGTTCGAGCCGGCGCCGCTCGCGGCCGGCGGAGAGGTAGCCGGTGGTGGTGGTGAGGAGGCCGGTGATGATCATCGCCGACCGCGAGAGGCCGCCGGCGTCACCGCGGAGGGCGTCGCCGACGCCGCGCAGGACGCCGAGCGGCAGGGTGCGGCGGGTGTAAGTGCGCTCGGCTTCCAGGCCCGAACCGCTGCCGACAAGGCCGGCGAGGACGGCCTTCGAGCGGCCCTCGCCGCGGCAGCGCGAGGTGAAGTACTCGCGGGTGCCGCGACTGGCGGGGACGTAGTGATCGACCGCGGCGGCGGGGTCGTAGATGATCTGCGCCCCGGGCCAGCGCTTGCCGAGCCGGATGCAGAGGTCGGTCTCCTCACAGCCGGCGGGGATCGTGCCGACCCGGCCGAGCTCGTGGCGGAAGGCGCCGACCTCGGCCAGGGCGTCGCGGCGGAAGGACATGTTGGCGCCGACCAGGTTGCGCACCGCCTCGCGCCTGCGCGGCATGCCGGAGTGGGTGCAGCCGACTACCCAGTCGAACTCGGGCGGGAACCAGGCGGGCTTGCCCTCGACCCAGGCCGGGCGCACGGCGCCGCCGGCGCCGAGCACGTTGGGGTCGCGGTAGGCCTCGGCGAGGCGCTCGAGCCAGTCGGGGGCGGCAACCGCGTCGTCGTCGAGGAAGGCGATGACCTCGCCGCCGCAGGCGACGACGCCGCTGTTGCGGGCCCCGGAGAGGCCCTGTTCCTCCTGGTTCTCGAGCAGGAGCAGACCGGGCCAGCGGCGCTCGGCCTCGACCAGCAGCTCGGGCGAGTGGTCGATCACGAGCACGATCTCGTGCGCGGCCAGGGACTGGGCGCGGACCGACTCGATCGCCTGCGAGAGTACGTTGAGCCGATCCAGCGTGTAGGCGCAGATCAGCACCGAAATCGAAGGCGAGTTGAAATCTACTTGATGCGCAGAGGGGCCGGCCACGGGGCGATTCTGGCATGCGGGTGGGGACGCTACGATCGGCGGGGTCGATGCGGATACTGATGCTCGCCCAGTCCTACGCACCGATCGTCGGTGGTGTCGAGCGGGTCGTCGAGGACCTCAGCATCGAGCTCGCCGCCCGCGGGCACGAGGTCTCGGTGGCGACCCTGCGTCAACCCCGCCGTGAGCTCGAGCCGGTTCAGGGCGACGTCGAGGTGCACGGCCTCGCCAGCTCGATCTACCGCACACCCGGGATCGGCCTTGACAGCGAGCGCCGCCACGCGCCGCCCGCTCCCGACCCCGAGACGGTGCTCGATCTGCGCCGCCTGCTGCGGCGCGAGCGCCCCGACGTGGTCCACGCCCACAACTGGCTGCTGCACTCCTACCTGCCGCTCGATCGGCGCGACGGTCCCGCGCTCGCCCTCTCGATGCACGACTACGGCCTCGTCTGCGCGACCAAGCGCTTCCTCAACCGCGGCGCTCCCTGCAGCGGGCCGGGCTGGGCCAAGTGCGTGCGTTGCGCGGCCGATTACTACAGCCCCGCCAAGGGGGCCGGGGTGGCGCTGCTGACCCGCGCCTCGGAGGGGAGGGTGCGCCGCCACGTCGACGTCTTCCTGCCGGTCAGCGAGGCGGTCCGCTCGCGCTGCGGGCTCGAGGCTTCGGAGAGCTGCCGGGTGGTGCCTAACCTGATCCGCGAGCTGCCCGAGCCGCTGCCGGCCGGCGACCCGCACCTGGCGAGTCTGCCCAGTGAGCCCTTCATCCTCTACTTCGGCGACGTCACCTTCGACAAGGGTGGGGCGGTGCTGGCCGAGGCCTACCGCTCGCTGCCCAACCCGCCGCCGCTGATCCTGGTCGGCCGCTGCTTCCTCGAGGAGGTGGCGAGCCTGCCCGGCGTGGTGGCGTTGGGCCCGATGCCCCACCGCTACGCGATCGAGGCGCTGCGGCGCTCGCTCTTCACGGTCGTGCCCTCGATCCTGCCCGAGACCTTCGGCCTCGTCGCCCTTGAGACGGCGGCGGCGGGCAAGCCGATCGTCGCCTCGGACATCGGCGGCCTCGGCGATGTCGTCGTCGATGGCGAGACCGGCCTCCTGGTGTCGCCCGGTGACGCCGGCGCGCTCTCGGCGGCGATGCGGCGGCTATTGGTCGACCCCCAGTTGCGCGAACGGCTTGGCGTGGCGGCCCAGGATCGCTCCGCGGAGTTCTCCCCGGCGGCGGTCGTGCCCCAGTTCGAGCAGGCCTACGAGGTCGCGCTGGCGTCGCGGCAGCGCCGGTCCCAGCCAGTGGGGTAGGCGTGGCGACCCTCGCCTCCGCGCTCAGTGGCCGCGCTCGCCTGCGCGAGCACCTCAGCGACCCGCTCTACCGCACCGGCTACTACCTGATCCTCGGCACCGGGGTGACCAGCCTGCTCGGTGTCGGCTTCTGGGCGCTCGCCGCCCACTCTTACAGCGCCCGCGTCGTCGGACTCAATGCGGCGGCGATCTCGGCGATGACCCTGGTCGCCGAAGCCTGCACCCTCGGCCTCTCCGCGGTCCTGGTCCGCTATTTGCCGGTCGCCGGCGGCTCGACCCGGCGCCTGGTCGGCCGCAGCTACATGCTGACGATCTCGCTGGCCCTGATCTTCGGCCTGCTCGCCGCCCTCACCACGGGCATCTGGTCGCCGAAGCTGGGCTTCCTCGGCGGCGGCGGCTGGCTGATCGGCTTCGTCCTCGCCACTGCCGTGACGACGATCTTCACCCTCCAGGACAGCGTCCTCACCGGGTTGCGGGCGGCGAAGTGGATCCCGCTGGAGAACTCGCTCTACGCGCTGGCCAAGCTGCTGCTGCTGGTCGTGCTGGCGAGCACGCTGACCGGCTCGGGGCCGTTCGTCGCCTGGACCGCGCCGCTGGCCTTCGCCGTCGTGATCGTCAACTACCTGATCTTCAAACGGCTGATCCCGAGCGTCTCCGTGAAGGGCGGCCTCGACCGCGGCAAGCTGCTCTCGATGGCGACCGGCAACTACGCCGGCAAGCTCTTCACCCTCGCCGGCAACCTCTACATGCCGATCCTGGTCGCCAACCGGGTCAGCGCCGCCGACGCCGCCTTCTTCTACGTGCCCTGGATGGTCTCGCTGGGGATCGAGTTGATCGCGCTCAACGTGATGACCTCGCTCACGGTCGAGGCGGCCAGCGACATGGACCGCCTGCGCAACCTCTCGCGGCGGGCGCTGCGGCAGACGATGCGGCTGGTGATCCCGGTTGCCGCCCTCGTCGCTCTTGTGGCGCCGCTGGCGCTGCTCGTCTTCGGTCAGGACTACGCGGACGAAGGCTCTTCGCTGCTGCGCCTGTTGATGATCGGCATGGTCCCCAACGCGATCGTCACCCTCGGCATCAGCGTCGCCCGCATCGAGCACCGCGGCCGCATCGTCGTCTCTATCCAGGGCGCCCACTGCGTCGCCGTGCTCCTCTTCAGCGCCCTGCTCCTGTCCAGTCTTGGGATCGACGCGGTGGGTTACGTCTGGACCGCCAGCCAAACCGCGCTTGCCCTGGTCCTGCTGGCGACCCTCCTGCGCCCGGTCCTCTTCGCTCAGCGGCCGGCGATGCGGCGGTAGGCGACGGCGCCGCGGGCGGTGGCGCCGGGGCCGAGCAGGCCGAGCAGGAGGGTGATCCAGGCCGCCGGGGCGAGCGGGTCGCGGCGCAGGGCCTTGAGCGAGTAGCGGGCGCCGAGGCGGCGCCTGCCGAGGATGAAGGCCTGGGTGGCGCCTATGCGAAGGACGGTGACGTACTGGCGCGGGCCCCAGCGCCGCAGGGCCTCGCCGTGGAGCCGCAGGGTCTCCTCGGCCATCCAGAGCATGTCCGCCGCCTCACGCCGCAGGCGGGGGACGACGTCGGCGGCGCCGGCGGCGCGCAGCCAGCTGTCGGGAGCGTCGGCGTGGACCTTGGTCAGCACGTCTTCGACGCAGACGCTGGTCTCGCGTTCGGCCAGGTTGAGCTCGAAGAGGAACTCCATCGCGCCGCGGCGGCCGTCGATGTAGGGCGTCGCGGCGAAGACGGTGCGCCGCAGGCAGCGGGCGGCGTCGTTGCCGCCCTCGGCCTCGGCCCAGCGGATGCGGCCCTCGTAGCCGTAGGGACCGTCGGGGACGAAGCTGGGGGTGACCTGGCCGTCGTCGTGGAGCTGGCGGCTGCGCAGGACCCGCACGCCGGGGGGCAGCCCGGCGATCAGCTCGTGCAGGCGCTCGAGCGCGTTCGGCATCAACTCGTCGTCGCTGTCAACCACGACCACCCACTCGCCGCGCGCGTTGCTGGCGCCGGTGTGGCGGGAGGGGTTGATGCCGCGGTTGGACTCGTGGGAGACGACGCGCAGGCGCGGGTCGTCGTAGCGCTCGGCGAGTACCGTCGGCGTGTCATCGCTGGAGCCGTCGTCGACGACGACGATCTCGAAGTCATCGAAGGCCTGGGCCAGGGCGGCGTCTATGCAGCGACATACGATCCTGACCCTGTTGAAGGTCGTGATCACGATGCTGAAGGTGGGATGTGACATCTATGGGTTGGCCTAGGACCGTCGGCGGTCGGTCGCGGTTGCGCATTCTCGCCTACCACGCGATCGCCGACCTCCGCGATGACCCCGTCCTCTCCGAGTACGGCGTCCCGCCCGAGCTCTTCGCGGCCCAGCTCGACGGGCTGGCCCGGCACGGCTGGGAGTTCGTCGGCCTCGACTCCGTTCTCGCCTGGCTGCGCGGCGAGGGCGGTCTCCCGCGACGCGCCGCTCTGGTCAGCTTCGACGACGCCTACACGGACCTGCTCGAGGTCGCCGCCCCGCTGCTCTCGGAGCGAGAGATCCCGGCGGTCGTCTTTGCCGTCGCCGGTCACCTCGGTGGCGTCAACGACTGGGACCACCACAAGGGGGCGGCGAGCCTGAGACTGCTCCAGCCGGGCGACCTGCCCGCCGTCGCCGCGATGGAAATCGAGGTCGGCGCGCACACCTTCAGCCACCGCCCCCTGCCCGAGGTGCCCGCAAGCGAGCTGGACCGGGAGCTGCGCGAGCCGGCCGAGCGGATCGCGGCGGAGGGAGTGCCGCGGCCGCGCGCCTTCTCCTATCCCTATGGCCGCTGCAGCCCGGCGACGGCGACGGCGGTACGCAAGGCCGGTTATGAGATCGCCTTCACCACCGCCTGGGGCGATCCCCGTCCCGGGGGGGACCTCTACACCGTGCCCCGGGTGGAGATTCACGCCAGCGACACGCCACGCAAGCTGCGCCTGAAGCTGGCGCTCGCCGGCTGGCCGCGCCTTCTGCGCGACGGGTTCCTGACCCTCGGCGGCGTGCGGCTCGATCCCTCCGCGGGATAGCCGCTGCAGCGAGGTCTGCGCGCCCCGGCGCAGAACTTGAGTCCGAGTAGCCTCGCGTCGATGGACCAGACAATGAACAGCGCCACCGCCTCACCGCCCAGCGAGGGCGGCCCACGGCTCGAAACGGTCCGCCTGCGGGCGACGAGTGGCTTCAGCCGCGTCCTCTCGCCACGTGAGCTGTGGCGATATCGCGACCTGGCCCTGCAGATCGCCGCTCGCGACGTGACCGTCCGCTACCGGCAGACGGCGCTCGGCGCTGCTTGGGCGGTTCTGCAGCCGATCGGGTTCATGGTGGTTTTCTCGCTGGTCTTTGGCCGATTTGCGGGGATTTCCTCGGACGGCCTTCCTTACGCGCTGTTCAGCCTCGCGGCGCTGGTGCCCTGGACGTTCTTCGCCAACGCCCTGTTGCTCGGCTCCGAAAGCCTGGTCAGCAACTCGGCGCTGGTGGCGAAGATCTATTTCCCACGCATCTTCATGCCGGCCGGCGCGATTGCGGCCGGCCTGGTCGACCTTGGGGTCTCGCTCGTCATCCTCTTCGCGATCGTGCTGATCTGGGGAGTCGTCCCGCCGCTGGCGGTGCTGGTTCTGCCGGTCCTCGTCCTGATCATGCTCGCCGCCGTACTCGGGGTCACCGCGGCGCTCTCGGCAGTCAACGTCCGCTATCGCGACGTCCGCTACGTGATCCCCTTCGCGATCCAGATGTGGCTCTTCGCCACCCCGGTCGCCTACCCAAGCAGCATCATTGACGAGCCCCTCCGCACCCTGTCGGCGATCAATCCGATGGTTGGCGTGGTCGAAGGGTTCCGCTGGGCGGTGCTCGGCGCCGATCCGCAGCTGACCCTGATCGGCATCTCCGCCGCTTCGGCCCTGGTCCTGCTGGCGGCGGGACTTGCCTACTTCGACCGCGTCGAGCGCAGCTTCGCCGACTTCGTCTGAGCGATGAGCGATATCGCAATCCAAACCAGCGAGCTCGGCAAGGAGTACGCCCTCGGCCTCTCCTCGCGTGGCTACGGCACCCTGCGGGAGGGCATCGTCAACGCGGCCAAGAGCTCGCTGGGGCGACTGAGCCGGCGCGGCGAGCGGCCGCGACAGGACACCCTCTGGGCGCTCCGTGACCTCTCCCTGACCATTCGCGAGGGCGAAGTCGTCGGCCTGATCGGCCACAACGGCGCCGGCAAGAGCACGCTGCTGAAGGTCCTCTCGCGAATAGTCGAGCCGACCACGGGCTGGGCTGACGTGACCGGACGGGCGGGGTCGCTGCTGGAGGTGGGGACCGGCTTCCATCCCGAGCTGACCGGTCGCGAGAACGTCTTTCTCAACGGCGCGATCCTCGGCATGCGGCGCGCGGAGATCCGCAGCCGCTTCGACGAGATCGTCGCCTTCGCCAACATCGAGCGCTTCCTCGACACTCCGGTCAAGCGCTATTCGAGCGGCATGTCGGTGCGCCTCGCCTTTGCCGTGGCTGCCCATCTGGAGCCCGAGATCCTGCTCGTCGACGAGGTTCTGGCGGTGGGGGACGCCGCTTTTCAGCGCAAGTCGCTGGCGAAGATGAGCGAGGTTGCGGAAGAGGGCAGGACCGTCATCTTCGTCTCGCACAATCTGGCCATCATCCAGGCGCTGTGCAGTCGGGGAGTCCTGCTTGAAGGCGGCAGGGCGGTTGCCGACGCTCCGGTGGGAGAGGCCGTCGACCAGTATCTGAGGGCGCTCGAGCGAGGGGCGAACGACGACCTGCTGGAGCGCAGCGACCGCGACGGCCGAGGCTGGAAGGAAGTCCTGGTCAAGCGGCTGGAGATGCGCGACTCCGTCAGCGGGCGACCCGACGTCATCGTCGGCGGCCGCCCGGCGAAGATCGTGGTTGAGCTGAGCGCGGTGCTGCCGTCGATCGAGTGCCAGCTGACGATCCTCAACAGCCTCGGCAATCCGGTGACCACGGTCGACAGCTTGATCTCGGCTCCCAGCGACGTTCGCGATCCCGAGATCGGGCCACGGATCGAGTGCGAGTTCGACACCCTGTCCCTGGTTCCGGGCCGCTACCGAATCGACGTCCTGGTCAAAGCCCGCCGGCAGATCCAGGACGGCCTCCAGGCAGCCGCCTTCTTCGACGTCGAGCCGGGTGTGGTCGGCGACCGTCCGATGCCGGCGGTGGACTCCGACGGCGATGTCGTCCTCGGCCATACCTGGCGGTTGCCCTCGTGAGCCAGTCGGGGCCGCGGGCCGATTATCGCCTCCTCGCACCTCCCGGTAAGGTCGAGCCGCTCGAGCGGCCACCCAGCTTCGCGATCGTGATCACCGCCTACCAGGCCGCCGAGACGGCGGCCGCGGCGGTGCGTTCTGCGCTCGCCCAAGAGCATCCCGCCGACGAGGTGATCGTCGTCGACGACGGCTCGACGGATGACCTTCGTGGCGCTCTTGCCCCGTTCGAGGGCCAGATCGAGTTGGTCAGCAAGTCCAACGGGGGCGGCGCATCCGCCCGCAACGCCGGGGTGGCCGCCGCCGCCAGCGAGTTCATGGCGGTCCTCGACGCCGACGACGTCTACGATCCGCGCCGCCTGGGGGCACTGGCCCAACTCGCGGTCGCCCGGCCCGATCTGGATCTGATCACAACCGACGCCCGTTACGTCGTCGACGGCGAGGCGGTGGGGACCTTCGCCACCGACAACCCGTTCGCCGTCGAGGACCAGCGCGAGGCGATCTTTCGCTCCTGCTTCGTCGGTGGCTGGCCGGCCGTGCGAGTGAGTCGATTGGAGGAGATCGGGGGCTTCGATGAGGAGATGAGGATCGCCTACGACTGGGACTGCTGGCTGCGCCTGATCCTCAGCGGCTCCAGCGCCGGCATGGTCGACGAGCCGTACTACGACTACGTCCTCCACGGCGGCAGCCTCGCGGCGAGCCGTGTGCCCAGTCTCTGGGAGCGGGCTCGCCTGCTGGAGAAGGTCAGGCTCAATCCGGGGCTGCGCGAGTCCGAGCGCCCGTTGCTCGAGGAGGCGATCCGTTGGCGCCGCAGCGAGGCGGTCCGCGAGGAGGCCAGCATGATCGCCTCTGGCGACGCCCGGCGTTCGCGGTCGGCGGCCCTGGCGAGGTTGCCCAACATCGACCGCCGGGCGCGCGCGGCCGCCCTGCTCGCCACAACAGTCCCGCCGCTTGCGCGGCGGTTGAGCGGGGACCGCCGCACCCCGACGGCGCGAATCACGGGCGCCGAGAGCTAGCGGCGAAAGCGGGGCGGCGCCTTCTCGGAGAGGGCGGCGCGAAGGTGTCCGAGCTTGGCGCGGACGGGATGGCCCTGCTCGGCGTGCCGGTTCGCGATCGCCCGCTGGACCGAGGCGGAGAGAGCCGCGGAATCGGCGCTCGAGCGGGCTCGCGCGGCGGCGAGGTCGAAGAGCCCCCGCGCCGGCTGCCGGTAGCCGGCGCGGCCCAGCGTCTTGGCCAGCCAGGTCGCCGCTTCGACGATCGCGGCGTCGATCTCGGTTGTGGCGATTCCCTGGGCGAGCAGGAGCTGTTCGTCGATCAGGGCATCCGCGTCGAAGGGATCGGCCTCGCCCGCGGCACGCTTTCGGGCGCCGGCCCGTGCGGCAAGTGAGCGGATCGCCTGCAGCTCCAGCTTCCGGGCCGAGATCTGGTTCTCGTGGATGCGGTAGCGCACCACGGGCGAGTCGAGGTTGGCCAGCTCGCCGTGCTCGGCGATTCGGAGCCAGAGGTCGAGGTCCTCGGCGAGGTCGAAGCTCGGCCGGTAGCCGCCGGCGCGTTCGAGGGTCTCCTTGCGCATCGTCACCGCCGAGTGCACGAACGGCGTCGTCTTGGCGAACTCGCGCCTTATCTCGGCGTCGGAGAGCGGGTACGCCGCCTCGGCGATGGCGCGGTCGTGTTCGTCGACGACGATCACCTGGCCACCCACCATCCCCAGCGCCGCGTCGGAGCAGAGGCGGCGATGCTGCGCGTCGAGCCTGCCGGGGAGCGCGACGTCGTCGGCGTCGAGGCGGGCGATCAGCGGCGCCCTGGCCAGCTCGGCACCCGCGTTGAGGGCGGCCGGGGCGCCTCGGTTGGGCTGTTGGTGCAGCACGATCCTCGGGTCGCGTTCGGCGTAGCCGGCGAGGATGTCAGCGCTGCCGTCGGTCGAGCCGTCGTCGACGATCACCAGCTCGAAGTCGCTGAAGCTCTGGGCGAGGACACTCTCGATCGCCGCGGCGAGGAACCGCTCGCCGTTGTAGACCGCCATCAGCACCGAGATCGCCGGCGACACCTTCGGTTCCAATCTCGAGCGGGCAGGCACGGACAGCGCTATCCCCGCCGCGGGAGCCGGGCGACCGCGAGCAGCGCATTGGCCGCTCCCCAGGTGATTCCCCGGCGCTCGAGTTCCACCGCGGCGGCGAACAGCGGGAAGAGCGCCAGCCGAACGACCAGGGGAGAGCTCTTGACCCTGTCCCGAATCTCTTGCGCGAGGGCGGCGGTGGAGCGAAAGGTCGGCCGGACTTTGATCCCGTCCAGTCCGGCCTCCGCGAGCATCGCCTCGAGCGCATCGGCCGTATAGCCGTGGCGAACCTCGTTGCGCCACACGGCCGCACTGCCGGGTAGGATCGGCTTCCATCGCTGATCGGGCACTTGGACCACGAAGAGGCCACCTGGCCGCAGGGCAGCGGCCATCGTGCGCAGTGCCCGCCGGTCTTGCGGGATCTCGGTGAGGCACTCGAGCGCCATCACCACGTCGAAGTCGCCTTCGGGCAGGGGCTGGGTCAGATCGGCTTGACGGAAGGAGACGTTGTCGAGCGAGCGCTCCCCGGCGCGGTGGCGGGCCGCGGAGAGCAGGTCCTCGCGAAAGTCGAGGCCGGCGATTTTCCATCGCGGGTGTCGCTTGGCGAGCGAAAGCGAGAGCAGGCCATCGCCGCAACCGGCGTCGAGCACCCGCAGCGAGCCATTGCCGGCGAAATTGGCGACGACATCCTCGCTGAGCGCCGAGCGCAGTCGCCGCGACGGCGCCATCAGGGTCAGGCGCTCCTCCAGCCCTCCCCTGACCGTGGCGAGGAAGCCCCCACGTTCTTCGGGCCGCGACATGGCGCGCAGTCTTTCACGCGTCTCATCCGCCCTATCGGCGGCGGGTTCCGGTGAGCGTCTCAGGGCGCCTGAGGTCAGAGTTGCGGCGCCTCACGGGCCGCTCCTACGTCGTCCTCGTCTACCACCGCTTCGCGGGAGAGATGCGCTCCGGCCAGGAGCGGATCGACATCGCGCCGCGCCGGTTTGCCCGCCAGCTGCAGGTGCTGCGCCTGGCGGGCTTCCGGCCGATTTCCCCGGAGGAGATCGTCGCCTTTCACGAGGGCGACCTCGATGCGGTGCCGAAGCGGGGGGTCGCGATCACGGTCGACGACGCGATCGAAGACTGCGTCGAACCGCTGCTCAGCCATGCCGAGTGGGAGCCGCAGCTCTTCGTCCCGACCGCGGAAGCGGGTGGCTCGGCGCACTGGATAGAGGGCGAGCCGGTCGCCGGCTGGGGGCAGCTCGCCGAGCTCGCCGCCGCTGGGGTTCGGATCGGCTCCCACACCCGCCACCACCGGCGCCTCAGCGCCTTGGGAGGTGAGGAGCGCGCCGACGAGCTGGCCGGCTCACTGGCCGAGCTGCGCGCGCAGCTGCCGGAGGCGATCGACCTGCTGGCCTACCCCAACGGCGATCACGACGAGGCCGTCTGCGCGAGTGCCCGCGAGGCTGGCTACGCCGCTGCCTACACGACCGAGAAGGGCCGCAACGATGCCGACTGCGACCGCTACCGGCTCAAGCGGGTCAGCGTGCACGGCGCCGACGGCGCCCTCGCCGTGCTCTGGAAGGCCTGGACGGGACAGGCCCTGCCGCCGCTCTGGCTGCGACTGCGGGCGCTGCGCGGACGGTTCTAGCTCGTCCCGAGCAGCTCCAGCTCGGTCTCGAGCAGGCCGAGGAAGCTGCTGGAGCGAAGCGCCTCTTGGCTGGGTGGTCCGGCCGCGGCCATGGTCAGGTGCTGGTGGTCGGAGCGGCTGTGAACGACCCAGCAGAGCAGGCGCAGGCGGGCGTAGTCATCGGCCGAGATGCCGACCTGCCCGCAGTAGCGCGCGGCGCAGGCCGCGGCGATGACGCCGTGGGGGGTGGCCGGGTCGAGCAGGCGCCGGTAGCTCTCGCGGGTGCGACCGGACTCGAGCGCGTGGTCGAGGACGAAAGCGCAGTTGGCGAGGAAGTAGGCGAGGTCGAGGCCGGGCAGGCCGTGCGGCTCGGCGGACTCCCAGTCGTGCAGGCCGGGGGCGCCGCTCTCGTCGAGGACGACGTTCCAGGGTGAGCAGTCGCGGTGCTCACAGGCTTCTGGCAGCTCTCCGATCGCCGCCAGCTGCCCCCGCAGCCGCGCCAGAGAACCGGCGGCGATTACCTCGTCGAAGTTCCGCTCGAACCGCTCCAGCGGCTCCGCGATCAAGCGCGGCCACCACTCCTCGCGCGAGTGCTCGGCGCCGCCGCTGAGGTTGACCAGCCACTCGCCGACACGCGTCGCCAGCGCCTCGAAGTTTTCGCTGGAGAGCGCCGCGATCAGTGGCTCTCCGTGGACGGCGCTCTCGGCCAGGGCATGGCGACCGGCGCGCTTGCCCTCGGCCAGCAGCCGCGGCACCCGGGTCGCGCCGGGGCGGTCGCGCTCGACCAGGCGCAGGGTGGCGGCCTCGCGCGCCAGCGCCTCATCGGCGGCGGCGACGCGGGCGAACTTGACCACGGTCGCGGGCGTCCCGGCATCCTCGGCGAAAGGCAACCCCACGGCCTTGTTGATGCTGCGCCACCCGCCGGTGAGCAGCAGCTGGCCGCCGCTCGCTGGGAAGGCGCCCTCGAGCTCTTTGTCCGTCAGGTCCTCCTCGCCGCCCGGAACCCGGCCGATCGCGCAGAGCGGGGCAAGCAGGCCGGTGCGGGCGCACGCTCGCCAGAGCGACCGCAGCGCCCGCTGCGGTGTCGAACGGGCCGGACGTTGCGCGAGCAGGTGGGCGCTCGCAGGCGGCGAGTCGAGCGAGAGCCAGAACTGGGGCGGGCGCTGCGGCACCGGGCCGGGCCAGAAGACGCGCACGTCGAGGAGTCCGGCCTTGCGCAGGCGGGTGGCGGCTCGGCGGGCGCCGAACGGTCGCGGCGCCCGCCAGAGGCAGACCACCTCGCCGCCAGGATGGACGGCCTCGAGCGCGGCGCGCAGCGCCAGCCTGCTGGGGTAGCCGGTCGCGGCCACGTCCGCCTCGCCCGCCGGCGGCTCGCCTTCGGCGGCGATCAGCGCAACCGCCTGCGAGTCGCGGCCACTGGTCATGTCGGCGACCCAGGGTGTCTCGGCGGTGCGCAGGAAGAAGCGCCAGTCGGCCCGTCGCAGCAGCTCGTTGAGCTGCCGCTCGGGAAGCTGCTCAGGCGCGGGCGCGCCGGCCACCGGCGAGCAGCTCCCCGTAGATCGCTTCCACCCGCTGTGTCATCGCGGTCGGCGTGAAGTCGCGCTCGACCCGCCGGCGCGCCCGCTCGGCGAAAGATTTGCGCAGCTCGGCATCGTCGAGCAGGCGGCGCAGCGCGCCGGCCAGGCCGGCGGTGTCTCCCGGCGCGACCAGCAGGCCGTCGACCCCATCGTCGATCAGCTCGTCGGTGCCGCCGATCGCCGAGCTGACCACCGGCCGCCCGGCCGCCATCGCCTCCAGTACCGCCAGTGAGGACCCCTCATAGAGCGAGGGTAGGGCGAAGACGTCACAGGCGGCAAGCAGCTGGGGAATGTCGTCGCGGTAGCCGAGGAAGTGGACCCGCTCGGCGATGCCCAGCTCGCCGGCAAGCGCTTCCAGCCCGGCCCGTTCGGGGCCTTCGCCGGCGAGGACGAAATCGACGCCGGACAGCTCGGCCGCCGCGCGCAGCAGAACGGGGTGGCCCTTCTGCTCGTCGAGCCGGGCCGCGGTGAGGACCAGCGGCCGCTCGGCGCCACCGCCGATCTGCGCGCGCAGGCCGGCGGGCGCCGGGCCGCCGAAGCGGTCGACCTCGACCGCGTTGTAGGCGACCTCGATCTTGGCCGCGGGCCAGCCGAAGCGCTCCGCCAGCTCCGCGGCGACGTCGCGCGAGACGGCGATGTAGCGGTCGACCCCGGCGGCGAGGGCGCGTAGCTGCAGGCGCGAGGAGCGCTCGAGCTGGAACTCGGGGATCAGCTGGATCGTCGCCACGGTCGGCAGGCGGGCGAGGACAGAGGCGGCGAGCGCCCACTTCGCCGCCAGCGGCCAGCTCAGGTGGGCGTGGAAGATCGCCGGCCGCTCGGCCGCCAGCATGCGGGCCAGGCCGAGACCGCGGCGGGCGCCGGAGAGGCCCAGCGGCATCGGCGCCACCCGCCGCACTCGCGCCCCCCGCGCTTCCGCGTGCTCGGCCAGCGGCAGCGAGCAGGGATCGTCGTCGAGCAGCAGGGTCGGTTCCCAGCCCGGACCGAGGTTCTCGATCAGCATCAACAGGGCGAACTCGGCTCCGCCGAGGTCGCGGCTATCGGTGTAGAAGAAGATCGATTGGGCCACGGCGCAGTTCCTCGGCGAGCTGTCTCAGCTCGCCCTCTGGGCTGGATTCGCGAAGCTCCGCCTCGACACCTGCCCAGAAGGCGTAGTCGAGCACGGCGCGGTAGAAGAGCGGCTGGCGCCAGAGGCCGAGTCGCTCGAGCAGGACGGCCTTCCCGAGCACGGTCCGCCGCACGGCCTCGGCGCGCCGTGTCAGCCAGAGCAGGACCGAGCGGGCGGCGAGCCAGGGCCGCGAGCCGTCCCAGGGCGAGGCCAGTCGCAGTTGGGCGAAGACCTCGGGGTGGCTGCCGGCGAGCTGGATCGTGGTGGCGCCCTTGGCGACGGTGTCGCGGGCGAGGGCGGCGAGGTCCTTGTCGTACTCCTGTCGCGCCAGCGCCTCGGCGTCATAGCGCAGCTCGACCCCGGCGGCCCGCAGTCGCAGCGAGAGGTCGACGTCCTCGTTGCCGTAAACGGTGAACGACTCGCCGAAGCCGCCGACGGCGCGCATTTCCTCGGTCCGCAGGGAGGCGTTGCCCGAATAGAAATCGCGCGGCACGAAGACGTGGCCTGGCTCGGCAAGTCGGGCCAGGTGGTCGTTGAACTTGTCGCGCGCGTAGCGGGCGGCGTGCGGGCTTTTGGCATCGAGCTCGATCGGCACCGCCCCCATCACGCAGAGGCGTGAGCCGGGCGAGTGGTGGGCCAGGTGGCGCTCGACGAAGGACGGCGCCGGCTGCATGTCGTCGTCGAGCACGATCAGTACCTCGCCCCGAGCCAGCTCGATCGCCGCGTTGCAGGCGGCCGCCCGGCCCCGCGACGGCCCGGCGACGAAGCGCAGGGCGTAGGGGGCATCGAAACCCTCGAGCATCTCGACACTGCCGTCGGACGAGCCGTCGACCGAGACAATCACCTCGTAGCTCGCGGCGTCGGCGCTCTGCGCGGCGAGCGCTGTTAGAGCGCGGCGCAGGGCCTCACGGCGCTGGTGGGTGGGGATGATGACGCTGGCGCGGGGGCCGGGCTCAGCCATCGCCACCGCCCTCGCGAGCCTCCTCGTAAAGCGTTTGCAAGCGCTGCGCCCAGGCACCGGGGCTGTAGTGGGCCTCGGCGAAGGAGCGCGCCCGGGCGCCGAGCTCACGCCGCCGCGCCGGCTCGGCGAGCAGGGTGGCGATCGTGGTGGCGAAGCCCTCGGCCCCGTCGGCGAGTGCCAGCGGCGGTGGCTCAGCGAAGCAGTCAAAGCCCTCGCTACCGCGGCCACTCGTCACCGTCGCCTTGCCGGCGGCGAGCGCCTGCAGCACCTTCATCCGCATGCCGCCGCCGACCCGCACCGGGGCGACGACGACGGCCGCGGCCTCGGTGTAGGGATCTATGCTGGGCGCGTCGGCGATCACCTCGATCGCGCCGCTCGCCAAGGCGAGGATCTCGGACGTGGGGCTGCTGCCGACGATGCGCAGCCGCGCCCCGGGCTGGCGGGCGAGCAGCGCCGGCATGATCTCGCGGGCCAGCCAGAGGGCCGCGTCGCGGTTGGGCTGGTGGGTGAAGTTGCCGACGAAGAGCAGACTGCCGGGCTGCTCGCGGCTCGGGTCGCTCGCCGGCGGCAGGGCGAGCCCGAAGGGGCTGACCCGCACCCGCGCCGCGACCTCGGGCGCCAGCTCGGCGATCGCGGCGGCGTCGCGGCGGCCGAAGGCGAGCACGCGGTCAAAGCGATGCCAGGCCTTGCGCTGGAAGCGCGGCCGCTTGCGCCAATCGAGCTCGCCGAAGGCCCAGCCAGGCAACCTGCGCGCGCCGCCGGGGCTCCACTTGACCGGGCGCGGTCGCAGCACCTCGTGCTCGGTCAGCAGCGAGGGCACGCCGGCGGGCAGGCGGTAGCCCGACATCGCGCTGTCCTCGACCACGGCGACGTCGAACTCGTGGCTGCGCGCGAGCCGGTCGAGGATCGCCTGGACGCCGGGGTCGGCGAACCAGACCGCGCGCCAGGGAGTGCCCCCCGCCCAGGCCGAGGCCATGCGGACGCGCCGCCGCCAGCGCCGCCGCGCCGCGGGCGGCTGGCGACGATCGGCGAAGTGGACGTCGAGTCCCGAGTCGCGCAGGCGCCGCGCCGCCTCCGCTTCGCCCGGCTCCGCGCCGAAGGCGCTGACCAGGGTCACCTCGTTGCGCTCACGCAGGCCGGCGACCTGGGCGTCGAGCAGGACCGGGATCGCACCGCCGCCGGCCGGTTGCGGCGGCATCGGGACGACGATGAGGATCTTCATCCGGCCGCGTCGGCGCCCGCCGCGATAACCGTGCGGTAAGCCTGCTCGAAGCGCGGCAGCACGTTCTCGGCGCGGAATGAGCGCGCCCGCTCGGCGGCGGCGCGGCCCATCTCCTCGCGCAGCGCAGGGTCGGCGATCAGCTTCGCCATCGCCGCGCGCAGGGCGGCGACGTCGCCTTGGGGCACCAGTATCCCGGCCGAGTCGGTGAGCATGTCGGCGTGGCCGCCGAGCTGGGTGCCGATCACCGGCCGGCCGCGGCTCATCCCCTCGGCCACGGTGGCGCCGAGTGGCTCCGGCCAGAGCGAGGGCATGACGCCGAACATCGCCTTGTCCCAGGCCGCCATCACGGCCGCGTTGGGGACGTCTGTGAGTACGACCGCCTCGGGCGGGAAGTCGGTGGGGGAGTCGCGCTCGTAGGTCCCCATCAAGACCAGTGGCGGCGGCGAGTCGAGCCGCTGGTAGGCGTCGAACAGCGTCTCCAGGCCCTTGACCTTGCGGAAGGCGCCGACGAAGAGGATGAAGGGCTCGGCAGGCAGCCGCGCGAGCCAGGCGTCGATGTCGATGCCCTCGGTAGAAGGCACCTCTTGGAAGCTCGGGATCGTCACCTCGACCAGGCCGTTGTCAGGGCCCCGCAAATGCTCGACGGTGACGTCGTGGACGTAGGTGCTGACACTGTGCAGGCCGGTCATCTTGCGGGCCAGGATCGGCTTGGAGAGGGCGACGCCGGCGGCGGCGAGCCAACCCTTGGGGCGGCCGTAGTAGTCGCCGGAGCAGACCAGGCACTTGAGCGGCGCCGGGCCGCTGCAGGGCGCGCCCTTGCGCAGCAGGGTGCGGGTGGCGCAGAAGTAGCCGTAGTCACGGGCCGAGACCAGCATCGGGATCCGCTTGCGGGCGAGCGCGAGCGCGACCGAGAAGGCGAGCCAGCCGTAGGCGTGGATCACCTCCGGCTCGAACTCGGCGATCAGCTTGCGCAGGCCGGCGACGCTGACCGGGTCGGGGAAGGGCGGCTGGTGGCGCTGGCGGGTATCGCGGACCAAAGCCGGGAAGAGGGTGCGCAGCTGCCGTACCCGGTACACGGTGACGCCGGCCTCCTCTTCGACCATGGGGAGGCCACCGTGCCAGGGCGTGGCGACGACCACCTCGTGGTCGCGCTCTGCCATCGCCCGGGCGATCAGCTGGGCCTGGCGGTGGGCGCCGCCGATGAAGGGCGGGAAGTGGTCGGTGGCGATCAGGATCCGCATCTCAGGCCACCGCCGTTGCGCCGGCGCCGCCGGAACGCTGCAGCCGTCCCAATAGTCCGTTGAGCGAGCGCCGCCGCTCCGGGAACATGAAGAGCTCGGCGAGCAGGCGGGCGAGGCCGCGGGGCGCCGCCGCCATCGCCGCGAACCAGGCGACGAAGATCGCTTTCATCGCCGGCGAGACCCCCTGGCGGCGCCGGACGGCGCGGACGGCATCGGCGAGCAGGCCGAGCGGGCGGTCGCCGGCGATTGGGTGCCGGGCCGGATCGAGCTTCAGCGAGGCCATGCGATTGGCGAGGTCGGCGATCGAAAGAATTCGCTGCGGTCGCGCCAGCTCGAGCTCGGCGGCGAGCCGCAGCAGCTCGCGCGAGGTGCTGGCGGCGAAGCCGACCGCCTGGCGCAGGTGATCGAGGTCGAGCCGACCCTGTTCGAGTTCGTAGCTGTTGGCGCCGTGCACGCGGTAGCCGGCGCCGACGGCGTCGAGCGAGACGACGCGACCGAGCAGGGCGCTGAGGTGGACGAGGTACCAGTCGGCACCCGTCACCGGGTACTCCGCCACCGGGATCGGCAGGATGCGGCGCAGGGCCTCGGTGCGGAAGGCGTTGGCACTGGTCGCCATCCAGACCAGGTCGTAGGGGTAGGCGAGCTCGGCCGCGCGCACGTCGCCGTTGGGCAGGGACAGGTGCGCCGCTGGCTTGAGTTCGCCGGTCGGCGAGCCCTCGGCGTCGATCGTCTCCATCCGGAACTGCACCTTGCTGACGCCCTCGTCGGCGGCGAAGGCGGCGGCGACTCGGGCCGCCGCCTCGGGACGCAGCACGTCGTCGGCGTCGAGGAAGATCACCACGTCCCCCTGGCAGCGCTCGGCGCCGGCGTTGATCGCCGCCGCCTGACCGCCGTTCTCCTGCAGGATCAGGCTGATCCGGTCGCCGTAGCGGGCGAGGATCTGACGCGAGTCGTCGGTCGAGCCGTCATCCACGGCGAGCACGTTGACGCGCTCGTGGGTTTGGGCACAGGCGCTCTCGATCGCCTCCGCCAGGAAGGCGCCGTAGTTGTGGTTGTTGATCACGATGTCGACCACGAGGTCGCTGGCGCGAGGGCTCATCCCGACCCCCGTGGAGCCGTCAGCGAGCCCTTGACCCGACGGTAAACCTGGAAGGGGCGATTGTGGCGCAAGAGCGTGGCGACCACCGGCACCGTTCCCTCCGTGCCGAGTGGCGTCCGCAGCTTGACCAGGCGGGTCTCGCCGGGGCCGAGGCGGAAACTGCGCCGCAGCACCAAATCGTCACCGATTCGCACCCTCAGGTCGTAGTCGACCGAGGTTTGCTGCTGGCTGCGCACCCCCACCTGCGCCTCGCTGTCGGCCGAGCCCGGCTGGGGCAGGATCCAGAGCTGTGTGTAGCCGAGCGCGTCATCAGCGGGCACGCTCCTCGAGGCGAGCACCAGCGCGAGGACGGCGGCGGCGACGGTGCCGAGCAGCATCGCCGCCTGCAGACCACTCAGGCGTGGGCGCGGCAGCCGCAGCCTCTTGCCGCTGGTTCTGCGCCGGACCGCAGCGACCCGACAGGCGGCGAAGATGACGAGCAGGAGCAGCAGTGCCCAGGAGAGCGGGTGGATTCCGCCGAGGTAGTTGAGGACGAGGCCGCCGAGCGCCAGAGTGGCGAGGCTGAGCGAGAGACTGAGCAGCAGGAACTGGGGCGCGGGGAGTGGCCGCTTGGCGAAGGCGGCGGCGGTGATCGCGTAACCGGGCAGGAACAGCAGCAGCGGTATTGCGAAGACCAGCGCGACCCCGTCGATTGGGATCAGCAGCGCCAGCAGCGTGCAGAGCAGCGCCGCCGCGCCGACCAGGCGCAGGTCGCCCTGGCCCTTCATTGGCCCGGCCCAAGGTCATAGACCGAGATGTCCCCGCTGGAGTAGATCCGTTTCGCCCCCGGCAGATCGGCGAACTTGGTCACGCTCGAGCGCGGCATCAGTTCGGGTTCCTCGCCGCGGATCGAGAAGGAGTAGCCGCGGGTCGCGTCGGAGCTGATTTCACGCCGGTCGGTGACCACGTAGCGAATGCCTTCGCGGCGTAGCAGCGGCAACTCCCAGTCAGAGAGCGAGGTCTCCTCGAGCAGGTCCTGGATGTCCGGCGTCTTGCCGGCCAGCGCCACCCGTTCACCCGGTGTCATCAGCATCCGCGCGTCGGCGGTGCTGGCGCCGAAGCGCTCGCCTTTGGGGATGTTGTGACGCGCCCATTCGGCCAGAGCCAGCGGCCCGGAGGAGATCGTCCCGCCGTTGGCGCTGGCGCGGATCGGCGAGGAGAGTTGCAGGTCCCAGGGCCAGCCGGCGATCGCGCCGCCGACGAGGACGACGCCGAGCGCGGCGGTAAGCGCGGCGCGGCCGAGCCAGGGCCATCTGCTCGGGCGCCAATCCTGCAGCCCGGAGAGGGCGGCGATGAAGGCGAGGCCGACGAAAAGGTACTCGCTGAGGCGGTTGCCGGTCTCCCAGGCGGCCGGCGCCAGGCGCAGGAACAGGGTGCCGAAGAAGGCGATCGAGGCGGCGGCGAAGATCAGCGGGAAGGGCTCCCGGCGGTAGCGCTGCCAAAAGCGTCGGAGGCCGAAGAAGACGCCGGCGGCGAGCAGGGCGACGGCGAGCAGGGCGACCGCGCGCGCCGGCAGCGGCGTCGACGGGATGCTTGACCCCTTGCCCTGGAAGAGGCCGCGCGGCGGCGCCTCGCCGGAGGCGGTGTTGAAGATCGCTTCGAAGGCTTCGCCGATCACCGGGCCGAGGTAGCCGAAGGTCGAGTTTGCGACCAGCACCAGCCAGCCGGTCGCGAGCACGGCGGCAAGGATCGCGTAGCGCCACGGGTTGGGCCAACTCCAGTCGCGTCGCAGGCCCCAGTAGACGAGCGCCAGCAGGGCGAGGAAGACGGCAACGGCATAGGAGGTGAGATGGTGCGTAACGACGATCGCGGCAATCCCGAGCACGATCGGCACCGCCCACTCGCGTGCCCACTCGCGCGGCGAGGCGTCGCGCTCGGCCACCGCCATCAGCAGCACGACGAAGAGCGGCAGGGCGATCGACTCGTAGGAGAACTGCGCCCCCCAGAAGAAGAAGTTGAAGTTGCCGGCGTAGATCGCGGCGGCGAGGCCGGCGGTGCGGGCGGAACCGCCGACCCGGGAGAAGAGCAGGAAGAGCGCGATCATCAGCGAGAGGCGGGCGGCGCCGACGACGACGATGCCGGCACCATAGCTGGAGAGCCCGGTCAGCCCGATCACGGCCGAGGTGGCTCCCTCGAGGCCGGGGTAGTTCGGTGTCACCGGCAGGATCGGGTTGTAGCGAAAGAGGTGGTGGTGATTGGCGATCTGATCGGCGTTGAAGGCGTGCACGAGCTCGTCGGAGAAGGTGAAGAGCGGGGCGTCGCGGACGACCTTGACCAGGTAGAGCGAGATGCCGAGCAGGCAGACGAGCGCCAGCCGCTCTCCGCGGGAGGCATCGCGCGAGGTCAGCCGCCAGAAGATCGGCAGGGCGATGAGGAGGATCCCCGCCCAGTAGAGCAGCGAGGGGTCCATGCCTTCGCGCGAAAGCGTATTGGCGAGCGAGCAGACCAGCAAGCCAATGCCTGCTGCAAGCGCGATCGGCGCTAGATAGCCGGTCGTCGGTTTCGGGCGAGCCATATGAGCTGCCCGGTACTCAAGCAGCAGAGGCGGCTGCCTTCGCCTTCTGCGTCTCGCCGTCCACGGCAGGGCGCTCATTGTGGATGCCGCGCCGCCGCCGCGCCTCGCTGAGAATCGTGCCGAGCACGCGGAAGCCGTCGCGGAAAGTATTGAGGTTGCTCTCGCCGTGGATGCGATCGAGCTCATAGCTCGGTACCTCGGTGATCTTCATCCCGGCCCCGGCGATCCGCAGGTTGATCAGCGTCTCAACCTCGAAGCCCGGCACGTCGAGTGCGATGAAGGGCAGGCAGCGCGCCCAGAAGGCGTTGTAGCCATAGCAGAGGTCGGTGAAGTGGGTGCCGTGCAGGAGGTTCGCGGAGCCGCTCAGCACCTTGTTGCCGAGGCTGCGCAGGCCGGTGATGTCGGTGCTGCCGCCGCCGGGGAGGTAGCGTGAGCCCTTGGCGAAGTCGGCGCCCGCCTCCAGCGCCTCGACGAAGCGTGGGATCTCGGCCGGGTCTGCGGAGCCGTCGGCATCGAGCATGACGACGAGGTTGCCGGTGACGGCGGCGAAGCCGGTGCGGAAGGCGTCGCCCTTACCGCGGCCGCTCTGCACGAGGACGCGGATGTCGGGCCAGGCCTGGCGGGCGACCTCGATCGTGTCGTCCTCGGAGTTGCCGTCGACGAGGATCACCTCGTGCAGGCCGTCGGGTAGATGCGCCAGCACGTGGCCGATGTTCTTGGCCTCGTTCATCGCCGGCACGACGACGCTGACCTTGGTCTTGCGGCTGGCGCGCCGGTCGGGACCGGTGTAAGGAGTGGTGTAGCGGGCGGCCAGGGCCTCGACCTCGATCAGCGGCACGCCGCCGACCTGGCTCGGGTTGGCGGCGGGCGCCTCGAGCAGGTCGAGCGGGCGAGGCAGCATGCTGACCGGCACGCCGATCGACTTGAAGGCGCGGACCAGGTCCAGCAGGCTCTCGTCGTCGGCGTGCTGTGTGCCGATCACGACGCGGTCGGCCTGGTAGCGATCGACGATCTCCAGGGCGGCGACGCGGTCGGCCGGGTTGGAGCGATCCTCGAAGGGCTCGACGGTGCAGACGACGCTGGCGTAGGCGCGCAGCGGCTCGTAGGCCTTCAAGCGCGTCGCGGTCGCCTCGTCTCCAACCAGGACCCAGCGCTCGACGTTGTCGAGGCGGCCGCGCAGCGGCGCGCTCAGCATCCGACCGGCGGTGTCGAGGACCGCGAAGCCGAACCAGAGGGCGAGTTGCGAGGCGCCGTCGAGTGGAGTGATCAGCGAGGTCGCCCAGGCAAAGACAGCCGCCATCAGCAGGCGGATCACGGGCCAGGCCATGCCGTCTTCCCCACCGAAGGCGGCCTTCGGAGCGTTGGCGCCGTAGACGCCGAGCATGGCGTTGACGGTGACCAGCAGCAGCGGCGCGATCGGGAAGGCGGGAAAGACGGCCACCCCGGCGATCAGGGTGACGGCGGCAAGCGCGACGGAGGAGGAGACGAGGTCGACGGCCGGGGACAACCACCAGCCGAGACCACGACTGGTGCGGGGAAGGTTGCCGAGTGTCGGCCGGTCCTGGACCAGGGCGCCACGGCGCGACTCAGCAGCGGAAGAAAAGGTGCTGTCCAGGGAGATATCGGTCGAGCTTTGCATGAGGGGAGGGTTACCCTTTTTTAGGGAGATTTCTTCATGTTTTTCGCACTGGAGCGGGGATTTTCCCTGTTCCTCCCCCCTATCGGCAGGGCCGTCCGTCCACGTTAGCGCGGAACGAAAAATGCATGGGAAAAAAGGACTACACCTAAAACAAAACGTACGAGTCGGCTTACTCGTCAGGGCCGAAGCCGCCCTTCAGAACAAGGAACAGCGTTACAAGCCGTATGTTTCGGCCAGCTCTGGATCCTTGGCGGCAAGCATCTCGGCAAGCTCGACCATCACCTTGCACTGCTTCCAGGTGGCGTCGTCCTGCATCTTGCCGTCGATCATGTGTACCCCGGCACCGTCGGGGATCGCCTCCAACACCTTCTTGGCGAACTTGACCTCCTCGGCGGGGGGGCTGAAGACCTTCTTGGCGATGTCGATCTGCACCGGGTGCAGGGACCAGGCGCCGACGCAGCCCATCAGAAAGGCGGCGCGGAACTGGGTCTCACAGCCGGCGGTGTCCTTGATGTCGCCGAAGGGGCCGTAGAAGGGGAGGATGCCGGTGGCGGCGCATGCATCGACCATGCGCGCGATCGAGTAGTGCCAGAGGTCCTGCTGGGCGCTGACCCGGTTGGCCTCGGGGTTCTCCGGGTCGGTGGGGTCCTCCATCACCCGGTAGCCGGGGTGCCCACCGCCGACGCGGGTGGTCTTCATCCGCCGCGAGGCGGCGAGGTCGGCCGGGCCGAAGCTCATTCCCTGCATGCGCGGGCTGGCCGCGGCGATCTCCTCGAGGTTGACCACACCCTGCGCGGTCTCGAGGATCGCGTGGATCAAGATCGGCCGGTCGAGCTTCGCCTTCGCCTCGAGTTGGGCGAGCAGGCGGTCGACGTAGTGGATGTCCCAGGCGCCCTCGACCTTGGGCACCATCACGACCTCGAGCTGCTCGCCGATCTCCGAGACGAGGGTGGTGAGGTCGTCGAGCATCCAGGGGCTCTCCAATGAGTTGACCCGGGTCCAGAGCGCGGTCTGGCCGAAGTCGGACCCCTTTGCCGCCTTGATCAAACCCTGGCGCGCGGCCTCCTTGCGGTCGACCGGGATCGCGTCCTCGAGGTTGCCGAGCAGGATGTCGGTCTTCTCCGCGATGCCGGCGGCCTTTTCGACCATCTTCTCGTTGGAGAAGTCGAGGAAGTGGATCATCCGCGAGGGCTTGACGGGGATCTCGCGCAGCGGTTCGGGGGCACCGATCGCCTGTGGCTGGAAGAAGTCTCTGGGGTTTCTCACACTGCTCCTAGTTCGCTCGCTATCGCCTGTCGGCCGGAAATCTACCCAAACGCCCGTTCGGGGGCCCCCGGGCTCCAGTGCGCCTTATGCGCTCTATGGGTGCAAAAGGCGCACCGGAGGACTTTCGTGGGCGCTGCCGTAACTGGAGGGATGACGGTTGCGCCAGGCGACAGCACTGAGGACTGGCTGCTCCCCGAGCATTCGCGGCCACCCCTGATCGGCGAGTTGGAGCGGCGGGTCGAGTTGGCCCTGACGATGGCGCGCGCCTCCGAGGCGGCTGTGGTGACCGTCGGCGCCGCCGCCATCAGCGCCGCCGAGCAGGCCGAGCGCGCGGCGGGCCTGGCCGAGAAGGCCAGCGCCACCGCACTCGCGGTGGAGGAACGCGCTGCCGCGATGACGGCAGCACCCACGAGCGAGCCCTCATTACCGGGGGGGCCCGCGGAGGCCGAGGCGGCCGAAGGGGACGACAGCCTCAGCGACTTCAGTGCCCGTGCGGACCGCCTGGTGGCGCGGTTGCGGCAGTTGCAACGGGTTCCTCTGCCGGCACCCGCCAGCGGCATCGCAGGGCGCCCGCAAGCCGCTCACTGATCTCGCCAGGGGGCGCCAGTTCGGCACCGTCGAGAAAGCGCGCCGGCTCGATCCCGCGAACCGAGCCGGTGAGGAAGACCTCATGCGCGTGCAGGTCGGCCAGGCCAAGGCGCTCTTCTCGAACCCTGATCTTTTCTCCGGTCGCTGCCTCGATCGCATGTTGACGAGCGATCGAAGGTAGGATGCGTCCGTCGACGGGGGGAGTGACGAGCTCTTCCTCATCGACGACGAAGACGCTGGCGCGCGACCCCTCGAGCACCGCCCCGTCCGCGTCGAGCAGCAGCGGTAGCTCGCCGGGCGAGGCGCCCGCGATCCGGTCGAGCAGGTCGCGGTCCGCCCACTTGTGCTCGCCGAGGCCACCGGCGACGAGGTGGCTGCGCAGGGCGGCCGCCCGCTCCGGCCCGGGGAACACGGCGCCGGGGTCGATCTCCTCGGCCTCGGCCTGCAGGCGCGGCGCATCGGCCGTGGGCGTCGCCGTGAGGCGCAGTTTGCCGCGGTCGAGCCCCGCGGCCCGGTCGGCCACGAGGGTCCGCGCCCGGGCGGGCAGGGGGCGGCCGTAGAGCGCCTCGACGCTGGTGCTAAGGCGCCCTAGATGGGCATCGAGCTCGACCACTCGCCCGGCGATCACGAGCATGGTCTCGAAGACGCCCCTACCGGGATCGGCATGGGGGGGTGCTGACATTGCCGGGATATCTTGCACCGGATGCCGGCCGATAGCCAGCCCAGCCTCTCGCCGCCGGCCGTGCAACGCCTCGACTGGATGTCCGATCCCGAGCGCGCCTTTGTCCATCTATATGGAGAGAGCCGCAACGCCTTCTGGCTCGACGGCAGCGTCGGGGGCGAGCGCGGTCGCTTCTCCTTCCTCGGCGACAGCGCCGGTCCGCTAGCCGCGGTCATCACCTACGACGTTGAGCTGGGGGAGGTCCGAGTCGAGCGGCGCGACGGGGTGGAAGTGCGAGTCGAGCCGATCTTCGATCACCTCGATCGCGAACTGGCGCGGCTACGTCGGCCCCGCGCCGACCTCCCCTTCGACTTCGATTGCGGCTTCGCCGGCTACCTTGGCTATGAGCTCAAGGCCGGATGCGACGGTGCCACCGCCCACCGCGCCTCGACCCCCGACGCCGCCTTCGTCCTCGCCGATCGCCTGATCGTCTTCGACCACCAAGAGCGCCACACTTACCTGCTCGCCCTCACCGCGCTCCCTTCCCAACCGCATCAACTTCTCCGCCCGGCGGATGGAGAAGTTGATGCGGTTCGGCTGCGGGCCGAGGCGCAGGGTTGGCTCGACGAGACGGCCGCACGGCTCGCTGCGCTGCCGGCTCTTGCGGCACCGCGGGTCGAGACGGCACCGGCGCTGTCCGCGCGCCGATCGCGGCGGCGCTACCGGGAGGACATCGAGGCCTGTAAGCGCTACTTAACCGCCGGCGACAGCTACGAGATCTGCCTGACCGACGGGTTCGAGACCAGGACCGATGCCGATCCGCTCGAGCTCTACCGGGCCCTGCGCCGCGCCAACCCCGCGCCCTTCTCTGCCTACCTGCGCTTCGGCGACCTCGCCGTCCTGAGCTCCTCGCCGGAGCGTTTTCTCTCGGTCGACCACGACGGCAAGGCGGAAACCCGGCCAATCAAGGGCACCGCTCGCCGCGGCGCCACCCCCGCCGAGGACGCCCGTCTCGCCGCCGAGCTGCGCGGCGGCGAGAAGTCCCGGGCCGAGAACGTGACGATCGTCGACCTGATGCGCAACGACCTCGGCCGGGTCTGTGAGATCGGCAGCGTCGAGGTGTCCGAGCTGATGGCGGTCGAGAGCTACGAGACCGTGCACCAGCTCGTCTCCGGCATCAGCGGGCGCCTGCGTTCCGACCTCGGCCCGCTTGACGCCGTGCGCGCCTGCTTTCCGCCCGGCTCGATGACCGGGGCACCGAAGCGGCGCACGATGGAGATCATCGACGAGCTCGAGGGCGCGGCGCGCGGCGTCTACTCCGGCGCGATCGGCTGGTTCGGCGCCTCTGGTGCCTGCGACCTCTCGGTCGCGATCCGCACGATCGTGGTCGAGGCGGGTAGAGCGACGATCGGGGCGGGCGGCGCGATCGTCGTCGACTCCGACCCAGAGCAGGAGATCGAGGAGATGCTGCTCAAGGCCGCGGCGCCGGCCGCCGCGCTCGGCAGCGGCGCGTCGATATCCTTCGCCCCTGCCGCCGCGCCGGACGATTCCGAGCGCCGCCCTCTGTCCCCGACACCGACGAGCTAGGAGCCATGGCCGTAGACACCGCCGCCTTCCGTGAGCAGACCGACGAGCAGCAGGCGATCACCGAAATGGTGCGCCAGTTCGCCGACGAGAAGATCATCCCCAACGCCGAGCACTACGACCACGAGGACTCCTACCCGGAGCCGATCGTCGAGGAAATGAAGGAGCTCGGCCTCTTCGGGGTGACGATTCCCGAAGAGTACGGCGGCATGGGCCTCGACCTGACCACCTACGCGATGATCGTCGAAGAGCTCTCGCGCGGCTGGATCTCGATCTCCGGCGTCGTCAACACCCACTTCATCGGCTCCTACCTCTTGATGAAGTTCGGCACCGACGAGCAGAAGGAGTACTTCTTGCCGAAGATGGCGACCGGCGAGATCCGCGCCGCCTTCTCGCTGTCTGAGCCCGAGGTCGGCTCCGACGTGCAGGGCATCAAGTCGACCGCCAAGAAGGGCGAGGACGGTAACTGGGAGCTCAACGGCCAGAAGATGTGGGTCACCAACGGGCTCGGCTCCTCCGTCGTCTTCGTCTTGATGAAGACCGACCCCAAGGCCGAACCGGCCTACAAGGGCATGACTTGCTTCATCACCGAGAAGAAGCCCTGGGAGGAAACTGGCGAGGGCGACTTCAAGGGCCTCAATGTGCCGCCCAAGATCAAGAAGATGGGCTACAAGGGCGTCGAGTCAACCGAGCTCGTCTACGACGGCTACCGCTGCCCGCCCGAGCGCGTCCTCGGCGGCGAGGAGGCCGGGGTTGGCGAGGGCTTCGTGCAGATGATGGACGCGCTCGAGGTCGGCCGCGTCAACGTCGCCGCCCGCGGCGTCGGCATCGCCCAGCGCGCCCTCGAGCTGGCCCTGCGCTACTCGCAGGAGCGCAAGACCTTCGGCAAGCCGATCGCCCAGCACCAGGCGATCCAGTTCAAGCTCGCCGACATGGCGACCAAGATCGAGGCCGCCCGCCTCGTCACCCGCAAGGCGGCGCGGATGAAGGACGCCGGCGTGCGCTCCGACCTGGAGGCCGGCATGGCCAAGCTGATCGCCTCGGAGACCGGCAAGGAGTGCGTCGAGGAGTGCTTCCGCATCCACGGGGGCTACGGCTACTCGAAGGAGTACGAGATCGAGCGCCTCTACCGCGACGCGCCGCTGCTCTTGATCGGTGAGGGAACTTCGGAGATCCAGCGCATGGTTATCGGCAAGAAGCTCCTGCAGCGACACAAGATCTGAATGGAGAGCCGCTAAGCGCATGGCGTCCACCCCGGACCTGATCAAAACAGCCGTCGAGCGGTTCCAGGCCGAGGTCCCGGCGCTGCAGAAGCTGAAACTGGTCTTCGGCCTCGAACTGAAGGCCAAACACGACATCCAGCTCTACCGGGTCGAGGTGCCGGGCCCGGTGATCAAGAAGGATCTCTCCCAGGACGAGCGGGTGCTGGTCCAGATCGACCGGCCCCAGTTCAACGAGCTGGCTGAAAATGGAACCGTCAAGAGCTATCGCAAGGCGTATGAGACCGGCCACATCAAGGCCACCGGCGACTCCAACGTGAAGAAGCTGATCGCCCAGGTCGTCGAACGCCACGAGGAACGCGCCCGGCTCAAAAAGGCCCACTGAGGGCGAGCGGCGCTAGAGGCGGATCAGGTTGTCGGCGTCGATCCCGCGGGTGACGCCGCGGAAGTCGACCAGCAGCGGGGTGGCGGCCGCGACAGCCTCGTAGTCGAGGCTCGGATGGGCGGTGACGATCGCGGCGACGTCGGCCGAGGCGAGGGCCGGGCCGAGCTCGACCGAGCTGAGCCCGAGCTGGGGCAGCTCGGGCACGTGTGGGTCGTGGTAGGAGACCTCGCCACCGAGGTCGCGCAGCAGGGAGGCGATCTTCAGCGCCGGCGACTCGCGGGTGTCGCCGACCCCGGCCTTGTAGCTGACCCCGAGCAGGACGACCTTCGATCCCTTGACCGGCTTGCCGCTGTCGTTGAGGGCTCGCTCGATCCGCTCGGCGCAGAACTCCGGCTGGGCCTGGTTGATCTTGCCGGCGAGCTCGATGAACTCGGGGTAGAAGCCGTGCTCGCGGGCCTTGAAGGCCAGGTAGAAGGGGTCGATTGGCAGGCAGTGCCCGCCCATCCCCGGCCCGGGCTCGAAGCGCATGAAGCCGAAGGGCTTGGTCGAGGCGGCGTCGATCACCTCCCAGACATCGATCTTGAGCCGGTCGCAGAGCTGCGCCAACTCGTTGACGAAGGCGATGTTGACCGAGCGGAAGATGTTCTCCAGCAGCTTCGAGAGCTCCGCTGCCTCCGGACTGGAGAGGACGATCACCTCGTCGCAGACCAGCTCGTAGAGCTCGCGGGCGCGCTCCGAGCAGGCCTCGGTCAGCCCGCCGACGAGCTTCGGCGTGGTGCGCACGGTGTAGTCGGTGCGCCCGGGGTCGATTCGCTCGGGTGAGAAGGCCAGGTGGAAGTCGGTGCCGGCCGAGAGCCCGGACTGCTCGAGGATCGGCGCCAGTCGCTCGCGCGTCGTACCGGGGTAGGTGGTGGACTCGAGGACGACCAGCTGCCCCGCTTGCAGGACCCCGGCGAGCTCTGCGCCGGCGCTGAGCAGGTAGCTGAGGTCGGGCTCCCGGGATCCGCTAAGGGGGGTCGGCACGCAGATGATCACCGCTTCGCAGGAGGCGAGGTCGCCGTGGTCGCTGGTTGGCCGGAGGCGATCGCCGAGCGGTGCCAGGGCGGCGCTCGGGATGTCCTCGACGTAGCTCTCCCCCCGTTCGAGGCTCCGGATCTTGGCGCTGTCGGAATCGACCCCGACCACGCTGTGGCCCGCCTCGGCAAAGGCCACGGCAAGCGGCAGGCCCACGTAACCGAGTCCGATGATGCCGATCTCCATGCGGCGGGAGTCTATTCTCGCCAGGCGGGCGACCCGGAGAGTCTGCCGGTAGCATGCCGCGCCGCCAACCCGACAGGAGAAGAAAGCAAGAATGAGCGAGCAGAGCCATGAGTTGATCACCGGCCAGGCCGAGCGCGAGGCGTCAGGCGCCCACGCCTACGGCCGCTACCTCGAGGAGTTCGAGGTCGGCGCCGTCTACAAGCACTGGCCGGCCAAGACGGTGACCGAGTCAGACGACCACCTCTTCTGCCTGATCACGATGAACCACCACCCGCTGCACCTCAACGACGTCTACGCCGCGGGCTCGCAGCAGGGCCGCAACGTCGTCGTCGGACCGCTTGTCTACTCGCTCGCCCTCGGCATGTCGGTCTCCGACGTCTCCGGCAAGGCGATCGCCAACCTGGCGACCGAAGACCTCAGTCACCCCAACCCGGTCTTCCACGGCGACACCCTCTTCTGCGAGACCGAGGTGCTCGAGGTCAAGCCCTCGAAATCGAAGCCCGACCGCGGCGTGGTCAAGGTCCACACCCGCGTTCTCAACCAGGACGGCGTTCTCGTCGCTGAGTTCAAGCGCTTGGTCCTCGTGCCGCGCAAAAACCCGGGCGAGGCCCCGAAGGCCGAGGGCGACGTCGAGTAGCAAGCGCCCCCGGACGCGGGAGCGCAGGCGCGAGATCGCCGGGTGTGACTAGCGCGCCTGCGCGGGAGCAGAGGAGGCGCGCCTGATCAGTGCGCCTCGTCGGAGGCGTGGGCGGGGGGACGCGACTCCTCCGCCAGCGAGGTGATCTCCAGCTGGCCCTGGGCGGCCTCTTCGAGCACGTCGGTTGCCTCTTCGGCGGAGCGGGCGTAGAGCTCGACCAGGGCGTGGACGACGACCTGGTCATCGTCGTGCTTGTGGAAGCGGACGTGGGTGAAGAACTCGCGCACGCCCGGGTCGCCGAAGGCGCCGTAGGTTAGGAACTCGGCCGCTTCCGGGCCGGAGCAGCTCTCGATCCGCTCCTGATCGACCCGAACGGTGCAGGAGGCGACCCACGGCGTGCCTGCGACCATCCGTTCCCAGCGGTCCTCGATCGGCACCACTTTGTCGTCCTGGAAGGTCAGGTGCGGCTGGTCGTGCATGCAGTCGACGCACTGGACCAGCGCCTCCTGGACCTCGTCGACGCCCTCGGCGAGGACGCCGCTGTCGGGGTCGACGCGGCGGATCGCGTCGTAATGGATCTGGATCTCGAGGTTGACCGACCAGCAGCGGTAGCAGCGCAGCCAGGCCGAACGGTCCCCGTTGAGCTCGCTCATAGAACCATTGTCGCGCGTCGAGCACCCCGGCGCCCTCCCGGTGAGTTCCCGGAAACTCGCGCTATCCGCGAATAAAGAGGAAGTCAGCGGGGGTTTGGTCGGCGATGAGGCGCGCCAGGGGGAGGGAGGAGGTTGCGGCGGGGGAGGGGGCGTTGCGGACGTGGACGGCTCGCTCGGTGTGGTGGAGGACGAAGTCGTCGACCAGGGTTCCATCCCGCGCCAAGGCCTGGGCGCGAATGCCGGCGGGGGCGGCGACCGTCTGCGCGCCGCGCAGAGCCGGGACCAGGCGGGCGGCCTCAGCGAGGAAGGCGCGCCGGCTGGCGGCGCGACGCAGCTCACGCAGGCCCGTCCGCCAATGGCGTCGCACCAGCCGCCTGGTGCCCGGCCAGGCGAGTGTTTCGCCCAGGTCGTGCCAGCGGATCGCGCGGAAATCGTAGGCATCGCGGGCCGGCGCCAGCAGGGCGCTGGGGCCAATCAAGAGGCGCCCGTCGAGAGTGCGGGTGAGATGAGCGCCGAGGAAGGGCAGGTCTGGATCTGGCACCGGGTAGACGTTGGCCCGCACCGCGCTCGCCGCCGGTCCCGTGACCTCGAGATAGCCGCCGCGGAACGGGACTATCCGCGGGTTCGCCGGGGCGCCGCAGGCGACGGCAAGGCGATCGGACCAGAGGCCGGCGCAGAAGACGGCCGCCTTTGCCTCGGTCGTGCCCAGCGCGTGGCGCAGCCGAATCGCGCCGGGCAGAAGCTCGGCCCTCCCCGCCGGGGCCCCGAGGTGGATCGTGCCGCCGACCCGGGTGACGTCGGCCGCGTAGGACTCGGCGACGGCGACGAAGTCGACGACGCCGGTGGTGGGTGAGTGCAGAGCGGCGACGCCGCTCGCGGCAGGCTCGACCTCGCCGATCTCGCCGGAGTCGAGGCGGCGCAGCCCGGCGACCCCATTGGCGCGGCCCCTTCGCTCCAGCTCCTCCAGCCCCGCCAGCTCATCCTCCTCGGTGGCGACGATCAGCTTGCCTGACCTGGCATAGGGGACGCCGCTCTCGTCGCAGTAGGCGTAGAGCTCCCGCGCTCCCTCGACGCAGAGCCGCGCCTTGAGCGACCCGGGCCGGTAGTAGATGCCGCTGTGGATCACGCCGCTGGAGCGACCGGTCTGGTGCTCGCCGATTCGCTGTCCGGCCTCGAGCACGCAGAGGCGCGCGCCTGGACGTCGGCGAAGGAGCTCGCGGGCTACGGCAAGGCCGACTATGCCGGCGCCGACGACGACCAGATCGCACTCGGCCGGCGGCTGGGAATCGCCGGGCCTGTTCACTCTGGCGGTCGCCGCTCAGGCCGCGGCGGGCGAGCCGGCGCGTTTGGCGACGAGATCGACGATCTCGCCCATGATCTTGTTGATGTCGAAGTCCTTGGGCGTGTAGACGCCGTCGACCCCGGCTTCGCGCAGGCGCTTGGCATCGGCCGGGGGGATGATGCCGCCGGCCACGACCGGGGCGTCGACCTGCTCGTCGCGCAGGCGCCGCACCACCTCGGGCACCAGCTCCAGGTGGGAGCCGGAGAGGATCGAGAGGCCGATCACGTCGACGTCCTCCTGCAGGGCCGACTCGGCGATCTCCTCGGGGGTGAGGCGGATGCCCTGGTAGATCACCTCCATGCCGGCGTCGCGGGCGCGCAGGGCGATCTGCTCGGAGCCGTTGGAGTGGCCGTCGAGTCCCGGCTTGCCAACCAGGATCTTGATCCGGTGGCCGATCTGCTCGGAGACCTCGTCGACGCGGGCACGGACCGCCTCCAGCTGCTCGCGATCGGCGGCCGGGGCGGCGCCGCTGACGCCGGTCGGGCCGCGGTAGGCGCCGAATGCCTCGCGCAGCACTTCGGCCCACTCGCCGGTGGTCGCGCCGGCCTTGGCGGCGGCGATCGTCGCCGGCATGATGTTCTGGCCGTCGTCGGCTGCGACCCGGCCAAGCTCCTCGAGCGCGGCCTTGACAGCGTCGCCGTCGCGCTCGCTCTTCCAGGCCTCCAGGGCCTCGATCCGTTCGCGCTCGACCTCGGGGTCAGGCGTGAGGATGCCGCCGTCGGCGCCCGCGGTCAGCGGCGAGTCCTCGGTCTCGGTGTAGCTGTTCTGGCCGATCACCTTCTGCTCGCCGGACTCGATCCGCGCCACCCGCTCGCGATGGGACTCGACCAGGCGGGCCTTCATGTAGGGAACGGCGGCGACGGCGCCACCGTGCTCGGTGACCACCGCCATCTCGGCGCGGGCACCCTCGATCAGCTCCTCGACCAGGCCATCCATCACCACCGAGCCCTCGAAGATGTCGGGGTACTCGAGCAGGTCGGTCTCGTTGGCCAGGACCTGCTGGATGCGCAGGCTCCACTGCTGGTCCCAGGGGCGGGGGAGGCCCATCGCCTCGTTCCAGGCCGGCAGCTGCAGCGCCCGGGCGCGGGCGTCGCGGCTGAGCGTTACCGCCAGCGCCTCAAGCACGATGCGCTGGATGTTGTTCTCCGGCTGGGCCTCGGTCAGGCCGAGGCTGTTGACCTGGACGCCGTAGCGGAAGCGCAGCATCTTCTCGTCGGTGACCCCGTAGCGCTCGCGGCCGATCTCGTTCCAGAGCCGGCCCATCGCCCGCAGCTTGCCGATCTCCTCGATCAGGCGGATGCCGGCGTTGACGAAGAAGGAGATGCGGCCGAAGACCTTGGGGAAGTCGGCTTCGGCGACCTGGCCGCGCGCCTTGACCTCGTCGAGCACGGCGATCCCGGTACTGAGCGCGTAGGCGATCTCCTGCACCGGCGTCGCCCCGGCCTCCTGCAGGTGATAGCTGCAGATGTTGGTCGGGTTCCAGCTCGGCACCTCGTTGACGGTGAAGGCGACCATGTCGGCGATCAGCCGCATCGAGGGCTCGGGCGGGAAGGCGTAGGTTCCGCGCGAGAGGTACTCCTTGATGATGTCGTTCTGGGTCGTGCCCTTCAGCGCCGAGCGCTCGACCCCGTTCTCCTCGGCGACTGTGATGTAGAGGCCGAGCAGCCAGGCGGCCGTCGCGTTGATCGTCATCGAGGTGTTCATCTCATCCAGCGGGATCTGGTCGAGCAGCTGGTGCATGTCGCCCTTGTTGGCGATCGAGACGCCGACCTTGCCGACCTCGCCGCGGGCGAGGACGTGGTCGGGGTCATAACCCGTCTGCGTCGGCAGGTCGAAGGCCACCGAGAGCCCGGTCTGGCCCTTGGCAAGGTTGCCCCGGTAGAGCTCGTTGGAGCGCTTGGCATCGGAATGCCCGGCGTAGGTGCGCATCACCCAGGGCCGGTCACGCTCGGGAAGACGGTGCTCGCTCACATCCACAATCTTATTTGCCGCGGCCCGAAATACGCCGTTCACCGCCCCTCGGGCCGCATCGTTTCGCTTGGGCTGTGTTTAGGCTGCGCATGAGCGCGGAGCGAAGGAACGTGCATATCTGGGTTCTTCGTGACTGAGCGAAGCGCGAAATTTATGACTAAGAAGCTGCCTCGAACAGCCATTTTTGCCCTGCTGGTCGCCGCAATGCTGGCCTTTGCCTCAGCCGCCGGGGCGGCCCTGATCGGCGTCTACCGCAACCCGATGGAGAACAAGGGCCAATTGGCCCAGATCCTCAAGCTCTCGGGCGAGCGCTGCGCCCGCGGCGGCAGCGAAGGCGCCTTCACGATCACGATCGGCAAGGCGACCAAGGAGTGCTCCTACCGCACCCCCGTGCTCGGCCGTGACCTCGAGATCGGGGCGACGATGCGCCTGCTCAGCAGGTCCCAGGTGCCGAAATCGGTCCAGCGTTCCGCCTACCTGGCGCTCGACCTCCGCTCGGGCGGCGGCGCCCGCTACCAGCTGGCCGTCTACCCGCTGCAGGACAAGGCGCAGATTCGCAAGGTGCTCGCCGACGGCTCGATCGAATACCTCGACATCGAGAAGGAAGTGGCCGGCGTCGGCGGTGCCGAAAAACCGAGCCAGCTGCGCCTGCGCGCCTTCAACGTCACCTCCGGCGAAGAAAAGGGGACCTGCCAGCTGCTCGCATACGTCGGTGGGCAGCTCGTTGCTGAAGCCAATGACCCCGGCGCCGGTGAACTGAGCGGACGAGCCTCCGGCTTCTCGCTCGGCTCGGCCAAGGTCGCCAAAGGGGCGGAGGCCACGGTCGATGACGTGATCGTTCGCGTCCCCAGCCCGTACTAGCTAGGCCTTCAACACCCAGTCGGCAGCGCGGTAGACGTGCTCGACGGCGCCGCGCCTGGGCAGGGTCTCGACCAACTCGATGCAGCCGAGTTTCTTCAACACCCGCACGTGGTAGGCGACGCTGCGCAGATCTAGTTTCAACTCCGCGGCGATCTGCTTCGGGCTCTTCGCCCCTTCGGCGAGCAGCGTGAGGGCACGCGCACGCACGTCGTTGGAGAGCGCCTTCGCTAAGCGCGGGTCTAGCGAGTGAAGATTTGATGCCATCGCGATCCAGCCTCCCGAGGGTTTGCGATGTGGCGGATCAGCATAACTATTCTGAGTAGTTAGGTGAACTTAACGGTGGACGGACGTTTGACGAGGCAAGGAAATTCGCTGCCGGGCGGAACTTCCGCATAATGCGTGGCGATGTCGACCACGACGGTGGAGAAGCCGCGCAGCGGGGGGCCCGGCTCGGATCTGGGCGGCGAGTGGCGGGTAATCGTCCGCAACGACAACCACAACACCTTCGATCACGTGGCCCAGACCCTGGCCCGCGTGCTGCCGGGAGTGTCGCTGGATCGCGGTCACCAACTCGCCGACAGCATCCACAACAGCGGCCAGGCGATCGTCTGGTCGGGCCCGCGCGAGCTCGCTGAGCATTACTGGGAGCAGCTGGAGGCGGCCGGGCTGACGATGGCGCCGCTGGAGCGCGCGTGAGCGGGAGTCGTCCGGCCGCCTCGGCCGCTCGCCTATCTCTTGCGGCAGCTCTGCTCCTCGCGGCGCTCGCGCTCGGCGTGCCGGTCGCCTCGGCCGATCCGGCGCTGCCCTCTGGGTTTCAGGACACGGTCGTCTTCCCCGACCTGGAACAGCCGACCAACTTCCGCTTCGCCCCCGACGGCCGCGTCTTCGTAGCCGAGAAGCCGGGCAAGATCCTCGTCTTTGAAAACACCCAAGACACGACGCCGGAAGTCTTCGCCGACCTGCGCACCGACGTCTACGAAACCGGCGACCGCGGCCTGCTCGGCCTCGCCCTCGATCCGAAGTTCGACGAAGGGCGCCCCTACGTCTACGCGCTTTACACCTACGACCACATCCTCGGCGACCCCGCCCCCGCGCCAAAGTGGGGACAGCCGAAAACGACGGGAGATCCCTGCCCGGACCTCAACGGCGGCGACGCCTGCCTGGTCAGCGGCCGCCTCGTGCGCCTGAAGGCGATCGACAACCATGCCGAAGAATCCGGCGGCGAACCCGTGCAGAAGGTGCTCGCCGAAGGCTGGTGCCAGCAGTTCTCCTCGCACTCGATCGGCGACCTGCAGTTCGGCCCCGAAGGCGATCTCTATGTGAGCGGCGGCGACGGGGCGAGCTTCACCTCGGCCGACTACGGACAGCTCGGCGACGAACCAAACCCCTGCGGCGATCCGCCGGATCCGAAAGGAACGGCCCTCAGCCCGCCGGACTCCGAAGGAGGTTCGCTGCGCGCCCAGGATCTGCGTAATCTCGACGGCAAGATCCTCCGCGTCGACCCCGACACCGGCCTGGGTGTAAACGGCAATCCCCATTTCGGCAGCGAAACGAGCACCGGCGCGGCGGCCGAAAACGAAGGGCGAGTCGTCGCCGAGGGCTTTCGCAACCCCTTCCGCTTCACCTTCGACTCCGAATCAGGCGAACTGTTCACCGACAATGTGGGCTCCTCGGAGATCGAGGAGATCGATCGCTTCCCAACCCCGCCGACGAATCTCTTCAACTCCGGCTGGCCCTGTTACGAGGGGCCGGAGCGCCAGTTCCAGTTCAGGGTGCTCGGCGTCCGGGTCTGTGAATCGCTCTACGAGGCTGAAGAAGACGGCGGTGAACCGACCTCGGCACCGTTCTTCTACTACAGCCACGGCCAGTCGGTGGTTCCCGGCGACGAATGCCCGATCGAATACGGCTCGGCGCTGGGCGGGATCTCCTCGTACGAGGGCGATGAATTCCCGTCCGAATACAAAGGCGCCCTCTTCTTCACCGACACCGTGCGCGGCTGCGTCTGGGTGATCTTCCGCCGCGGAGACGGGGAGCTCGATCCGAGCACGGCGAAGTTGTTCATGCGCGAGAACAGGATCTATCCGGCGGTCGACATCGAGGAAGGCCCCGAAGGCGGCCTCTACTACGCCGACCTCTTCGGCAACGAAAGCTACGGCGAAGGCGCGATACACCGGATCACCTACGACCCTGGCGCGCCAAGCGCGCGTCTCAGCGCCAACCCGCCCTATGGCGCCTCGCTGCCGCTGCCCGTCACCTTCGACGCGAGCGAATCGTCGGACCCCGATGGCGAAGCGCTCGAATACGAATGGGATATGGACGGGAACGGCACTTTCGAGACGTTGACGGGTCACGGCTCGACCGAGCACCTCACCTTCACCGAGGAAGAGTTGGAAGAAGAGGAGGAAAACGAAGAAAGCCTCAACCATGTCGTCGGCGTCCGCGTCACCGATGAATCCGGCCGCGACAGCGTGGCGCGAGTGACTGTGTACCCGGGCGACGAGCCGCCGGTGCCGACAATCGACACGCCAGAACCCTCGCTGAAGTGGGGGGTCGGCGACATGATCTCTCTGCACGGATCGGCTACCGTCTATGACTCCGAATCCGACTCCCAGGAACCGCTCGACGAACCCCTCGGCTATTACTGGAGCACGCGCCTCCTCCACTGCCCGACCGGTCCGACGACCTGCCATTCGCATCCCCTGGAGCTGTTCGCCGGCACCAGGGAAGGCGAGTTCGAGGCCCCTGAACACGACTATCCCTCCTACATAGAAATCACCCTGCGGGTTGCCGACCATCGCGGCTTGAGCAGCAGCAAGACGATTAAGCTCGATCCGCGCGCGGTCACCACGACGGTCGGCTCCTCTCCGCCGGGGGTGGAGATCACCGCTGGTCTCCTGCAGGGCGCGGCCCCCTACCCGCTCACCTCAGTCGAAGGTTCCCACGTGCTGCTCACCGCCCCCGAGAGCTTCGTCTCCGGTGACACGACCTACGCCTTCAATGACTGGTCCGACGGCGGTGCACGCATTCACGCGATCGTCGCCGACGGCACGACGGCTGAATACACCGCTGAGTACGAGGCCCCCGACGCCCATCTGGCGAAGCCAGTCGAGCATTGGAGCGGGTCGGGCGGACTGGAAGTCGAGTTTGACGCTTCGGCCTCGAGCGGTGAGGGCCTTGAATACGAATGGGACCCAGAGGGGGATGGCAGCTTCGAAGGTCCAAGCGACCAGGCGACGAAGACGATCAGGGTTGGCGACGAATCTCCCCACGCGGTCGCCGTACGCGTAGTCGACCTTAACGGCGCCAGCGACATCGCTGAGAAAACGGTCAGCGCCGTGCCGCTCGCCCTGCGCTCTGTTCCCAGCGGCCTCTCGCTCAAGGCGGCCGGCGTCTCCGGCGAGACCCCCTTCACACGCTATGCCCTGCAGGGTTCCGAGGTTGAGGTCTCGGCACCATCCGCGGCCGTATCAGGTGGCAAGGCTTACGGCTGGGAAAGCTGGTCCGATGGCGGTGAAGCCACCCACCTGGTCCTCCTGGAAGAAGGCAGGGAACTCGTCGCCACATACCGAGCCGAAGGAGAGAAGGCGTCGCCGCCAGCGGGAAATCCGGGTCAACCGGATGCCAAGCCGGCGGTGGCGCCGCTGCGCGGCTGGCTGCACGCGCATCCCCCCAAGCGGACTCACAGCAGGAGGGCCGAGTTCGCCTTCAGCACGAACCTGCGTGGTGCTCACTTTCGCTGCAAGCTGGACCGAGGTCGGTATAGGCAATGTCGGGCCGGCCGAATCGTCTATGGACACCTGCGCCGTGGCCGCCACGTCTTCAGGCTGCTCGTGTTCAGCCCCGACGGGCACAAGCCCGCGGTGCGGACCTTCAGCTGGCGGGTGCTTTAGCGGCGTCGAGCCGTCATTCCGCGGCGAGCAGGGTGTGCCAGCTGGGCAGCAGCGGAATGTCGTAGAGGTCGATGCAGGCGGCGCGGGCCTTCTCGATTTCCTCTGAGAACCAGTAGCGCTCGAAGTCCGACCGGTTCTCCCATAGCGAGGACTGGCGGAAGGAGAGCGGATCGTCGACGGCGCGCGTGAGCGACCAGCTCTTGGCACCGTAGGCGGGCATGCGCGCCGCCGCCGGCTCCCAGATGTCTAGCCAGCGATCGGCCCGGAAGGGGGCGATGTGCCAATCCAGTACGCAGATCTCACTCATCAGGCTCCCACCTCCGCCCGGATTGCGCCCGGGCCGTCCTCGTTCTTGCCATCGGTTTCGGACTCGGCTCCGACCAGGATCGCGATCTTGCCGAGGTGCTTGTTTTCGTGCAGCAGCTGGTGCGCTTTGGCGACGCCGTCGAAGCCCATCGTTTGCCAGATCACCGGGCGGACCTTGCCCTCTGCCATCAGCTGGTTTGCCTTCATGCACTCATATGCGTTGGCGAAATGGGAGCCGATGATCTGCTTCTGGCGCATCCACAGGTAGCGCACGTCGAAGTCGAGCTGGAAGCCCGAGGTGGCGCCGCAGATGACGACTTTGCCGAACGGCTTGACGACGTAGACCGAGGTTGGGAAGGTCGCCTGCCCGACGTGCTCGAAGACGATGTCGGGGGCGTCGCCGAGGATCTCCTTGACTCGCTTGGCGAAACCGCGCGAGGCCTTGAAGCGCTCCTTGTCAGCCGCCTTGTCGGTGAGGTTCTCCGGCGTGCGCATCATCTCGCCGAACTCCTTGCGGTTGATGTAGTCGACGGCGCCGAGCTGCTTGATCAGCTCGCCCTTCTCATCCGAGGAGACGACGCCGACCGCGTTGGCTCCCGCCGCCTTGCAGAGCTGCACGGCGAAGACGCCGAGGCCGCCGGCGGCGCCCCAGATCAGCACATTGTGGCCGGGCTGCAGCTTGCACTGGTCGATCAGCATCCGGTAGGCGGTGAAGTAGGTGAGGCCGTAGGCGCAGGAGTCGGCCCAGGAGAGGTTCTGGGGGCGGGGGAGGAGTTGCTGGGCCTGCACCTTGGTGAACTGGGCGAAGGAGCCCCAGGTCGTCTCGTAGCCCCAGATTCTCTGGCTCGGCGCGGCCAGCGGGTCGAGCCCGTGCACCTCGACGTCCTCGTAGGAGGCCTGGTTGCAGTGGACGACGACCTCGTCGCCCGGCTTCCAGCGAGTGACGCCCTCGCCGACCTTCCAGACGATCCCGGAGGCGTCGGAGCCGCCGATGTGGTGGCCGTACTCGGGGTGGTCGCCATAGTCGAAGACCGAGACCGGCTTGCCCAGGGCCGCCCAGACGTTGTTGAAGTTGACCCCGGCGGCCATCACGCGGACGATCACCTCGAAGGCGCCGGGCTCCGGAACCTCGATCTGCTCGAGCTGAAAGGCGTCGTTTGGCTCGCCCTCGCGCTCCTGGCGGATCACCCAGGCGGCCATCGTCTCGGGCAGGGTGCCGGGCTCTACGTCCAGCTTCGCGACTGTGCTCGTGTCAACGGCCAACTGTGGTCCTCCGCGGTTGGTTGGTGGGCGGGCGCGGCGAATCCTACCCAAGGCCACCTGACGCGGCGCATGCCTGCGTCCTCCTCGCTTGTGTGCAGAGCACACGGCGCTCAGTGCGTCCTTGACCTGCTTGGTCAGGCGGCCTTGGACTCGTCTGGGTCGTCGAGACCCTTGAGCTCGGCGAGGATCGGGCGCACGGCGCGGTCGACGCGGTGGGGCTCCTCCAGCTCCTTGCCGGAGGCCGCGCCCATCTCCTCGATGCGGCGCAGCTGCGGCATGATCCGGCTCTCCAGCGAGCCGACCGCGTCGTCGAAGGATTTGGTCGCTGAGTTGAGCTGGCGCCCGGCCTTGGCGAAGTGCTCGAGGAAGGCGCCCATGCGACTGTGCAGCTCGCGCGAGGCGGAGGCGATCTCCTGCGCTTGCTCGGCGATCTGCTCCTGGCGCCAGCCGAGCTCGACCGTGCGCAGCAGGCCGACCAGCGTGGTCGGCGTCGCGATCAGGATCTTCTGCTCGAGCGCGTAGTCATACAGCGAGGGCTCGGCCTCGAAGGCGGCGTGCAGGGCTGCCTCGGAGGGCATGAAGCAGACGACGAAGTCGGGTGTCTCGCCGCTGTCGAACTGGTCCTGGTAGCGCTTCGAGGCCAGTTTGGTGATGTGGTCGCGGACCTGGCGGGCGTGGCGGATCAACTCGCCCTTGCGGCCGGCGTCGTCGGTGGCCTCGAGCACCTCGAGGTAGGCGTCGAGCGGCACCTTGGAGTCGATCACGACCCGGCGGCCGGCGGGCAGCATCACCACGGCATCGGGACGCAGGAGGCCGTCGCCGTGGTTGAACGTCTGCTGCAGCTCGAAGTCCACGTGCTCGGTCATGCCGGCGATCTCTACGCAGCGCTTGAGCTGTACCTCTCCCCACTGGCCGCGGGTCTGTGGCTGGCGCAGCGCCTTGACCAGGGTGCCGGTCTGGGTGCCGAGGTCGCCGAGCCCGATCTTCATCTCGTCAAGCAGCGTGCGCACCGCGCCGTCGGCGCTGCGCCGGTCGCGGCTCATCGTCGAGACCTCTTTTTCGATCCGCTCGAGGTTTTTCCCAATTGGCTCGGTCAGCCGCCGGAACTCGGCCTCGCGCTTCGCCAGCGCCGCCTCCGTGGCCTCGCGGTCACGCTCGCGCTGCTCCTTGCCGTGCTCGAGGACGTACTCGGTCGTCTTGCGCAGCTCCTCGCCGGCCTGCGCCTGGATTTGGGCGCTGGTGTTGGCCATGAACTCGGCCAGGCGCTCCTCCGAGAGCTCGGGCTGGGCGGATCTCGAGCGGGCGACGACGTAGGCAAGCGCCGCGGCAAGCGCGAGTACCGCAATTGCAAGAACGACGGTCACCCCACGATGTTGACGGGCGGGGCAGACGTTGCGGCGCCGCGGGAAGGCCGCTATTTACGGCAGCAGCAGGTCGTTCTCGGAGGAGCTGCGGTACGGGCCGACGGTGAAGCGGACCGGTTTGGCGCTGGGGATGTCGGCGGCGCTGACCTTGTAGACGCCGGTCGGCAGCGCGGCGAGCAGGGAGTTGTTGCCGTTTGCGACCAGTGCCCCGGACTTAGCGTTTTTCGGTCCACGGACTTCGAGTTTGGAGTTGAAGTCCGTCAGGTTGGCGGTGACGAAGACGACGTCGACCGGCGCCTTCGATCGCACCTGGGGCTGGGGGGCATGCTGGTTCTGCGGGATTTGCTGCGTCGGTTCCGGGCCCATCGCGATCCGCGGCGGCTGCACGGTGATCGCCTTCGGCGTCACCGTGACGCTGACCCGAGTCGGCGGCTGTGGCCGCGGTTCGTTGGGATGGGCCTCCGAGCCGCAACCGGCCACGAGTAGTCCCAGCGCAACGACGACGCAGCCTGCGGCGAAGGCTCTGCCTCTCCCACTTCCCATCGGGGCGGAATCTAGCCGAAGGGCAAGTCGACTACGCGAGCCGTAACGCCATCTTCACCTACGAGCAGCTCAGCGCCGGGCTCGGCCTCGCGCCGCACGATCGCCAGCCCGATCGGTCCGTGGGCGGGGGAGACGCAGCTGCCGCCGAGTTTGCCGACCTCTTTCTCGTCGAGAATGAGCGTCGCGCCGGGGCCGGCCGCCCCGCTGAGTTGGAGCCCGCGCAGGTGGCGATTTGGCTTGCCCTTGTAGTGCAGGCGGGCCACGGTCTCCTGGCCGATGTAGCAGCCCTTCTCGAAGTTGACCGCGCGCTCGACGATGCCGGCCTCGGCGGGCATCGTCGCCGTGTCCATCTCGCTGCCGAAGCGCGGCACGCCGCTCTCGATGCGGAGGATCTCGGCCGCGGCTGGATCGACGGCGGGCGCGCCGGTCCCGGCCAGGGCGGCGATCACGCGCTCGCGATCGTCGGCACGTGGGATCAAGTCGATGCCGAAAGAGGTCCCGGCCGCGGGGCACTCGATCCCACCGATCGAGATCTTTTCGTGGAAGTGCTCGGGCAGGGGAGAGGAGCCGGCGAGCTCGGCACTGCGCGGCCCGATCAGCGAGACGATCGCCTGCTCGGCGCCGGCGTCGTGAACATCCGCATCGCGTCCGACCTTGTACATCTCGAGATGCCGCCGCGCGGCCGCCAGCCCCTCGGGCTCAGTGTCGATCCAGATCTTCTCTCCGTCGATCACCAGCACCCGCATATCGGCCTGCATGTGCCCCTTGCGATCAAGCAAGGCCGCGTAACACCCCTCGCCCGGCTCCAGAGCCTCGATGTCGTTCGTCAACTGCCCCTGCAGGTACTCGGCGGCTTCGGATCCCGTCACAAGCAGCTTCCCTCGATCGGAGCGGTCGACAACTCCACACTCTTCGCGCAGTTGCCTGTACTGCGCATCGATCTCAACCGCGACGGCTTCGGACATATGCCGATTCTAGGAAGCGGCCGGAATGGGCGACGGGGATGCCCTCGCCCGAGCAACAGCGGGGAGGCTCGGTCGAGGGCATCCCCGTCGCCCTTACCATTACTTTTTTGGGGCTTATGTACTTGGCAAACCCACCGTCTAGAAAGCGCTGGAACTAAGCGCTTTCCCCGGTTTCAAGCGGTAAAGGTGGTCGGCGCTGGGGTGGTGATTTCGGCCGCAAAATCCGCCGACTAGCAGGGCTACGGTCGTCTGGTCACTGACCAAAACGGCCGGGGCACCGCTGACACGGCCCCCGGCCTGACACCCGGGAGGTTGAGTCCCAGATGCAGGCCAAGAGTAGTCCGAAGATGCGCCGAGCCGTCCTCGGCCACGTCCTCTACGAACACCCGACGAACTAACCCCCGACGCGCTGAGGCGTGAGTTCGGGGACGAAGCGCGGCAGGCCATCGCTGACCTGCTCGCCGTCGATCTGCTGCGCCAGGAGGGCGACCACGTGCGGCCAACCCAAGCCGCGCTCAGCTTCCATCGACTGGACCTGCCGTGAGCGTCGCTGAGCAGTTCGGAGCCAACCTCAGCCGCCTACGTGAGCAAGCGGGCATCACTCAGGAGGAGATCGCCTTTCGCGCCTCCCTCCACAGGACAGAGATCGGATTGTTGGAGCGCGGCGGGCGCATCCCCAAGATCGACACGGCCGCCAAGTTGGCGGGTGCTCTCGGCGTCACTCTCGCTGAACTTCTCGACGGGATCGAGTGGCATCCCGGCGAGATTCGCCGGGGCTACTTCAACGGCTAGGACTTCTTGGTCGCCTTCTTCGGCGGCGACTTCTTCTCCTCGTCCGGCTTGACCTCAAGTGCTGCCTTGACAGCGTCCTCGAAGGGCAGCGGTATTCGGAGCTTGTTGCCGTTGCGCCCGTTGGGGTTCCTCGGGGGCATCGGCTTCAGCGTAGCGGGCGGCGGTGAAGCTGGTTCAGCCGAATTTACAGAAACCAAGAGTCCCCCTCTACTCCCCCAGAGTTAGACCGCCGCTGGGCATGCTAGAAATAAGTACATGGACGCGCCCACTGCACACCACACCTTGACAGAGGCCCTTGAGGCCATTCGCGCCAACTCAGAGAACCCCCGAGCGGCTATCGCTGACTTCGAGGCGAAGGCCGAACGCCTCCAAGCCGAAGCCAACGCCCTCAGGCAGATCGCCAATGGGATGCGGGGGCTGCTGGGGGAACCCCCCGCTGAGGTCTCGTCTGCTGGAGCGCAGGCGTCGGGTCCTCCTGTCGACCGCACTCGCCCAGAAGGGATGGAGGCGATTCGACGGATCATGAAGGACGGAGGCGTTTGGACCTCTCGCCAGCTTCTTGACGAGATGAAAAAGCGCGGATGGGAGTCGAAGGGATCTCCGAATCCCATCCGGCCAACAGAAGCCGCAATCAACCGCCTCTGGAAAGTAAAGAGGGAGATAGAGCGCGTGGGACGCGGGGAGTACCGCTATATCGGCACCGGCGCGCAGACGCAGACATCCCCTCCCCCTCCCGAGTTTGCCCTCCTCACAGCAGGAACTGAGCCATGAAAAGAGCCCCTTACGTCGAGCCGCTCCCTAGCGGGCGTTAGCCGAGCCGCAGCGGAACGACACAAAATAAGGAACCCCGCGCCGGTCGCCACCTGTCGAAAGAAAGCGACCGACGCGGGGGGATTCGGCCTCTAAAGCCAAGAACAGCCTATCAGGCGGTCAGGTCGCCCCTTCCTTTGTCGCGGCCTGGCTGTGCCTAGCTGCCAAGTGTCAAGAGGCCTGAAATTGCCCAATTCGCTCCAACAGACGTCTGAGTCCGAGAAGCCGCCATCGAATGAGGCCCGGCGGACTATCCACGTCAAGACCGGACGCCTTAGGGGCAGGCGAAAGACGCGCATTTCGGTGGATCGCTGGCCGGGTCATGGATCGCATGGCTTTCGCGTCTCCACGACCACAACCGTGGACCACGGGCGCCAACTGGTCGCCATCGGTTTTGCCAATTTCAAACGAGACGAACAACTCGGGGAAGCCGTCCTCCACGTACCAGGCCGGCATGAGCCTTCGCTATTGATCACGGACCTTCACACGTCCGACAACGCCGTATCGGAGGATCAGCGCGACGCAGCCCTTGGTTTGATCGCCTGCGCCCTCGATGTCGCAGCTGAGCTGCAAGCGAAGCTCGAGGTCGGGGACGGATGCGTGGAGTGGCGCGTCTCTAACGCAAGGGCCAAAGACGCCGAAGAGCTTGCAAAGGGCTTTAAGCCGATCGATCCGACCAGTAAGCGCGCCAAAAGGCTTCGCGGCCAGACCCAGCTACGACACTGCTAAAAGCTGGACGGCAGGTTTCGCTCGGTCTCTGGGAGTTGATCCCAGGCGGCGAGGGACGTCTGCACGAACTCTTGGCTTCGGGAACTCATATGCGGGAGCCCCTCAAGAAGCTGGCTTTGGCGCGCAGCGCCATTCCGCACGCGCTGCGAGCGGTTCATGCGGGGGATTGAGATAAGACTCGTCAGCCAACGAATCATGTGCTGCTCCTTGCCTCGATGCCCAGAGTACCCTTTTTCCGGGATATGTCTAGGTCTAATGCGGGAAATGGCTTGCATTTCCTACGACAACGCGACTAGCTTAGCTTGTCTTCCTGTCGGCCCTGGGGAGACGTTTCGCGATAGGTCAGACGCTTGCCCTCTGCCATCTGGAGAGCAGAAATCGTCCGAGCCGAGTCTGAGACTCCGCGACGGTTGTAGCGGAAATCGAACTCAGTCAGATAGCGGTCTAGATGCGCTCGCGAAACATGGTGGTAGACGCCGTTGACCCCTCGCTTCAGAATGGAGAAGTAGCCCTCCACGGTATTGACGTGGACGTCCCCCACGGCGTATTCGCCTCGACCATGCGAAATGGATTTGTGGTCGGCGTAGAACGAGCCGATCCGTTCATAAGAGCGCAACTCGTCGGTCATGAGGCGGGCGTTGATGTCAACCCGCTCATCAATGACGCGACCTAGCTCCTTCGCGGTGACATTGGCTACGCGCTGCGAGCGAACCCGCCCGCCGCGTTCTACGAGGGAGAGAACGGGGGCCTTGCTCTTGAGGCCGTCCTTCTGGGGCGGACGGCCTCGCGTCTCTTTGCCGTGCATGTTTCTGCGCTTACCGCCGATGTAGGTCTCGTCGGCCTCCACGACGCCGGAAAGCTTGTCCGCGAAGGCCGGCTCCTTCATCGTCTCACGGATGCGGTGGAACATGAACCAGGCAGTCTTGTATGTCACGTCGAGCATCCGGTGCAACTGGTGCGCGCTCATCCCCTTCTTGGAGGAGCAGAGGAGGTAGAAGGCGGCCAGCCACTTATTCAGCGGTACGTGGCTGGACTCGAAGATCGTGCCGACCTGGACCGTGAACTGCTTTCGACAGGCTCGGCACTTCCAGACGCGGCGCCCCTTGAGGCTCTTGCCTTTGAGCAGGTACGGCTCGCGCTCGGACTCACCGCACTTCGCGCAGACGACGCCATCGGGCCAGCGAACCGACTCCAGATATTCGGCGGCAGACACCGGATCGGTGAAGCGCGGGTCGATCAGGGAGAAATCTTCAGCCATGCGAGGAAACTACCTCGAAAAGCTGGGTTTGTCAAATATATAATTCCCCGCGGATTAGTTCCTCGAAGACCTTCGGGGGGATATTGGGAAAGAAGTTCGCAGGGGTGCGTTCGGAGCGGGCGATCTGTTCGCGCAGCATCCTCTGGACTGCTTCTCGAAGAGGGTTCCCGTTGCGCTCGCAGTTGGCTACGAGTCCGTCGCGCAGTTCCGAAGAGAAGTCTTTTGTTCGGGCGCTTTCGTTGGTCGCGAAGTAGATACCGGCAGCAATGACGGCAACGAACAGCGCGATGCTGAGAACGAAGGCCGCGACGGCAATGCGCAGACCTTTGACGGGACCGAGGCTGACCCTATCCACCGACGACCTCCACGATCAGGGTAGCCAGAGCGATGACGAACATTAGGAAGGTTGCTGCTGCTGCCCAAAGCCCTCGACGGACCCAGGTGAGCTGCCCGCTGAAGTCGTCCTTCATCTCGGCGATGTCCTCCCGCGCGCCCGCCAGCTCGGTGTGGATAACCGCGATCTCGATTTTCTGGTTGGCCTGCTCGCCGCGAAGGAAGCCGATCGAATCGTGGTTTGCGTTGAGCCGGGCGTCGTGATTCCGAAGCCGCTCTTGGATCGCGCCGAGGGCCTCCATCTATTCGAGCGCCTTTAGATAGGCGTTGCCGCCCGACGATTCTTTGAGAGCTTCGAGGTAGACATTCCCGCCGGAGCTTTCTTCAAGGGCTTCCGTATAGGGGTTGCCCTTCTTTTCCTTCTTGCCCGAGGGACCGGTTTCCCAGGCGTTTTCAAAGGCTTCGCGGATTTCTTTTTCCACCGCTTTTGGGACTGCCTTGCTTGGCGGGTAGAAGGGCTTGGTTCGCTTGGTGTTTCTGTCTGCCGCCGATTCGCTTTCATGGATCTTCTTGACCGCTTCCGCCAATTCACGCTTGCGTCCCTGCGGATTCGGATTCGGTCCCCCGTTGTGCCCGTAGGCGACCTTCTGAAAGAGCGCCGAGTCCCCGTAGTAGGGAATATTGCCTTCGCCATGAGCTGTCGCCTCGTCTTTGGCAAAGTGTTCTGCCCCCGCAAACCTCGCGGCGCTCTGAGGAAGAAACGGAAACAGCAAGGAGCGATACGCCTTCAGCGGGTCGTACTGGGCGAACGCCTTGGAAGTGGCAGATTGACCACCGAGTTTCCCCCCTGAGAGCCTGACCGGCGCAGGCATGGCGAGGAGTGAGTTGAGTGCGGCTTCCCCGCGTGGGAGAGACGCTTGCTGGCCGGTGAAGGGTTCGACGCCGGTTGTAGCGATGAGCCCCGCGCCGAGGAAGGGATTGGCAGAGGAAAGAATCGCAGCGGGGTTGCCACTCTGAAGCGTTTGCGTCAGCGAGGACTGACCGGGTGAGATCCGCGAGCCTCCAGGCAGGACTGCGGTTTCGCCCTTCTCGTTCTGGTAGGCCGGATATGCGTAGGCGATCGGGTTAGCCAGCGGGCCTCCAACTAGCTTCTCCAATTGGTTGGCGTTGGCCTCCCCGAGCGTGTAGGCGATCGTCGCCGTGACCGGGTGAGTCTTCGGGAAGGTCCAGAGCGTCCAGCGAAGGGAGTAGCGCAGGAAGGGGTAGAAGATCGTGAAGGGAGCCAGGGCGCGCTCGTATCGCGTGAAGGCGGTCCAGTTGCCCTGGATGTTGTCTACGTAGTCCGTGATCTTCTTCAGCTCGACCTGGCCCTTGGGGTCTTTGGTCAGCCAGTTCCAAAGCTCCTCGCGTGTCTTGAAGCGCTGGGAGAGCCGGGCTTGCGAGTCGAAGAGCCCGGTCAGCGAGGAGTGCCAGGAGCGAAATCGCTTGTCCGCCTCAGCGGCGGCGAGGACCGTGCGGTACTCGTTCTGGCGGCGCACGTCGAACTCACCTAGCGCTTTCAGCTTGACCAGCGAGAGGACCGATCGAGCGGTCTTACCGCGCGTCAGCGCCTTGGCCCCTTTCTCCCACAGAGCGGGCGTGTAGGTCTCCTGCATATCGAGGGGAGTGCGCAGTGCCGCACCGCCTACGGGAGAAGCACCCGCGGTGGCCTGGAGCGCCGTGGCCTCCTCCGGGTGGCTCTTGCGGTAGCGAATGATGTCTCGCTCGATCGAGGCCACCTTTGCAGGGTTGAGCAGCGAGGGCTTGGACATCAAGAGCGGGATACCCTCTGCCACAACCTGGGAGATCGCCCAGGCCGGGTTCGTTCCCAGGATCGCCCGGTTGGCCACGCGGGCGAACTTGTTCATCCCCTCGGTGATGATGTTGTGCTCCGGGTTGATCTGCGCGCGGGCCTCCTTGATCGCCTCGCGTGGCATTAGCACCCAGGGCTCGGAGCCTTTGACTTTGCCGTCCTCCGCGTCCTTCAGGAGACCGAGCAAGGCTCCCTCCGTCGTGAAGGGGTCCTTAATCGCGTTCTTCCACTCACGCCAGGGGAAGCGGGCCCAGGACTGTGGGTCGAACTGACCGCCGTTGGGGTTCTCCTTGGAGCGCGGGGCGGTGATGGCCGTCCAGTCCTGGGAGCCCTGACCGACGATCTTCTGTTTGCCATCGATCGTGAAGGGCGTCTTGAACTCCTGCACGAAGTTCCGGCCGAACTTCTTTCCTGCGGCGCGGAGGCGGGGGAGGTTGACCGTTCCCCGAATCAGTCCTTCGAGTGAACGATCGAGGTTGTCGGCTTTCGCGAGATTCCCTTGACGCATGTGCTCGACCCTTCCTGCGTTGGTCGGGAAGCGGTTCTCGATCCCCGCCCCCCGGCCTGCGGTGTTCGCCTCGGCGTGATGGGTCCAGATGGCCGGAGCCAATCCCGCCTGCTTGCGGGAGGCTTCAACGGCTTTCTTGTACTCCGAGAGCATCTGCCCGTTGTAAGGAGTGCGAGCGGAGGCGTCGATACTTTGGCCCGGGCGCGTGTAGGGGTCGAGCGCTTTGAATAGCTCCTTGTTCTGGCCCTGGAGCTTCCTGGCCTCCGCGTAAAGCGCCTTCCCTTCGGCCACCACCTGTTTGCGCTCGGTGCCCTTCAGCACCAACGCCTGGTCGAACTTCTGCCGACCGTTGCGGCGCAACTCCATCAGTCGGGCCTCGGAATTCTGGAGGCGCTTCCAAGCTCCCTCTCGCGAGGTCTCGCCGGTTAGCTCCTGTGCCTTGGCTGGGGCCATGTGCTCAGGGCGTGTGTGGCCAAAGACATCTCCTTGTTGAAGGAGCCGGGCGCGCTCGCCCTTGCCGACCATCGCCGCGCCGGAAGTCTTTGAGGCGCGGGCTACGGCTTCGATTGCCTGCTTCATACCCTTGTTTTTGAAGACATCGGGATGCTGCTCCACGTAATCGAGCGCCTTGATCAACTGCGCGTCCCCTGGGCCTTTGTGGCGGATAAGAGCAGCGGTTTTGGCATCGCGAATGCCGTACTCGGCCAGCGTTTGAAGGGCGACATCAGACCCCTTGGGCGCCTTGGCGATCGCCGAAGTGATCGCCTTCTCATGCTTCGCAGCAGCTACGCGGGCTGGGTTGTCAGCCCGCTGCTTGATCAGGGCAGTGCGCTTGCGGTGCTCGCGTTTAGCGGTGATGCCGAAGACGTTCTGCTCGATCTCCTCTGGAGCGTGGCGAACGCGTCGGTTGGCCGCCTCTCCCTTGCTGGCGATCTTGGCCCGGGTTCTCCCCGCGCCCTCGCGCACTCGTCCGCGCAGACGCTCGTAGGGCTTGAGGCGGGAGATGGCAGGAAGGGGGGTAAGGAAGGCAAGACTCCCTTCTTTCCGCGCCGCCATTTCGGCCTTCTTGGGATCGCCTGAGAACGTGTTGGAGGCGATTTCGCCCAGGCCCTTGGCTTGGCCCTCGGCGGTCTTGACTAGCGGCTCAGGGGTCCCGTGGAGGACTGAAGCGCCCGCTGCGCCAAGCAGGGCCGCAGGGGCAGTGATGGCCCCAGGGAGAGCGCGGGCCGTGGTCTTCAGGGTTTCCTCCGGGTGATGAACAAGAGCGTTGACGGTGCCCTCGGCTGCAGTACGAGCACGTTCAGTCGCGTCGCCTGGGAGTACTCCAGGAGGAAGAGCCACGGCGGCTCCATACCCTGATCGCACCGGGTGCCTTGCAGCGGCCTTACCCGTCGCCTTCGCGGCCGCCTTTTGTCCGGCCTTCGTCTTCAGCTCGGGAGCTCGCCTTGCGGTTGCTGCCGCTCGTTTAGGGGCGCTCTTGATCCTGCGTACCTTGCGAAGCGCGCGCTTCTCGACTGACTTCGGGACGGCCTTGGCGGCCTTCGCGACCTTCGATGCGGTACCGCTCTCCGAAGTGAGCGCCTTTATCGCATCTGTGGCGAGTGCCTCTCCTCCGGCCTTCTCGGCTCCCTTGAGAGCGATCTTGAACGCGCTTACACCCCCAGTTGCGAGCGAGGCGGCTTCTATCGCGTGGGTGATGTCTTCTGGTTCTCCGAGGTTTTCATGCTGGGAGAGTTTGCGAAGGGCGATGTCACTTGAGCGTTTGTAGGCCCGTGGGTGTGTCCGCGCTTCCTCATCCGGAGGGAATATCCCCGCTTCCTTCGCCAGGATTCGGCTGACGTGAGGATCGGGAGGGGGTGGCTTGAGGAGATCGAGCGCTTTGGTGGCCGCCGAGGGCTTGTAGCGAACTTTTCGTGGCTTGGGCTTGGGGGCCACTGGGGGGGCGACGCCGACCTCGCGATGTTCGTGCTTGGTCGCTTTTGAGCGGATCTTCGGATTGGAGGACTGGCTCCGGTAAGGACCGGCGACTTCCTTCTTCTTCGGCTTCTTCTTCGAGGGAGCCGGGAACGCTTTGTATCCGAACGGCGAAGGCATTAGAAGCCTGATACAGCTTTCTTGACGGCCCCGATCTGGCGTTCGTGGCGCTGTTGCTTTTCTAGTTTCTGGCGAATACGCGCCACCGCTGCGCGGGCCTCGGCGGCACTCACTCCGTCTTCTTTGGCAACGATCGCTTCAAGGCCAGCCCATTCCTGCGGGGTCTTGGGGATACCGTTGGCCTTGACGGTGCGCCAGGTCGCTGCTGTGGCGCTTTCATGTGCTTCCTTGCGAGTGCGACGCTGGGTGGGCGTTAGCCCTCCTTTCCCGGCACCGGGATGGTGAGTTTTGAACGTTTCGTTCCCGAGTTCGGCTTCATCGATCCCAAGTTCGCGTTCCTTGTTCGCCTGGTCGAGTTCTGCTTCCCGTTGCTTTTGAAGGGCTTCCTGACGGGCGGTCTTTTGGCCTGCGGAGAATTCCTTCTTCCCCTGCCCGAACGCCTCTTGCTGCACCCGGTAGTTGCGCTCCCCTTCCCGGAGCTTTCCGAGCGCTTCGACCTGAGCCCCGCCCTTTTCGCGCTGTGTGGCTCTGAGGTCTTGCCGGATTTTTGCCCCGCGCTTGCGCTCCTGCAACCGCTGGTAGATCGAGTCTCGGGCGGCGTTGCCTTTCTGGGCAGCGAGGAAGCCTGCCTGGCTGACACCGGAGGCGATAATTGGCATAGCGAGCGTGTTCTGCGCTGCCGCTCGCTGACCGGCTGCTGCTGCGGCTTGCTGGACCGAGGGAGCAAAGGCAGTGGGATTCGCTCCCGTAAGTTTGGCGAATTCGGCATTCTGGCCAGCAATTGCTGCCTGGTTCGCCAAGTCTCCGGCCTGGGAGGTTTCGAGCTGCTTTTGCATCGCCGCATTCGCCGCGGCTGAGGAAGCTGCGCTCTGCTGTTCGCCCTGGGCCATCGTCTGGCCGAGCTGCCCGTACCAGTTGCCGATGTCTTGGACTCGCTGATTGGAGGCACGGCCTTCGGCTCGGATGTTGCGGAGCAAGGGGTTGAACTGGAGCCCGGCTTCGGCGTGGGCCTGGCGCTTGGCTTTGGACAGTTCCAGGGGTTCGCCCGCCCAGTTGCGCTGGCGCTGTTCGCGATGCTGCCTGCGAAGTGCGCGGCCAATCCTCTTGCCTTTGGGTTGCTTCATCTCGCGGGCCTTCCTTTGCCGACTCCGTATTTTTTGCCTGATTTGGTTTTGGCGTACGAGCCTCCACCGCCTCCACCTCCACCGCCTCCTGCCGGCGCCGAGGGAGCAGGTGCTGCGGCAGCTTCGGGGGCTTCCTGCATCGCAGCCATCAGCGCTTCCCAGCGGGCGTTGTTCACTGCTTCGATGTAGGCGTTTTCGGCCGCCTGTTTTTCAGAGGTATTGCGAGCACCGGCCTGGGCGTAGCCCATCTCCAGCGCGTTGCGACCCTGCCCGAAGCTGTAATCGTTGCCTAGCTGGCGCTGGACTAGATGCCCTGAGTACAGGTGTCCCGCAGCCGCCTGAGAATTCGTGGAGCCGAGCTTGGCCTGATCGTAGGTGCGCTGGAGTTTCGCCGCTTCTGAGTAGGGGTTCGCTTTGAAGTCGGCGTACGGACCCTCCAGCCCGTAGCGCTGCTGTTCGAGCGTCCACTGAGAAGAGAGGCCAGCCAGTGTGTCCTGCTCGCGCTTGAGCGCGCCTGCTTCGCTGTTGGCAGCCTGAGCGGTCCACGGTGAGGGTGTGACAGTCGGGGGTGGAGGCGGAGAGGGGGGTCCTGCGGCCTCCCCGGCCGCCGGACGCTGCGCAGGGTGAGATTGGCCAAGGCCGGTCGCGGCGCCACCGGCCGGGTTCATCCATCCACGGCCTGGTGGGTTATAGCCTCCCGCAGCACGGCCCTGTCCGAGAGCAGTGCGTATACGATTACGGCTGGCCCGAGCCACTAGCCAACCCTCACGGGGGTCACGCTCATCCAGCGGTTCTGCCAGAAGCCAGCGCCCGGTGAGGCAGAGCGATATTTCGCAGTCAACGTTACGGCCGACAGCCCGGTCTTTCTGCGCCTCCGAGACATACTCGCCCCATCACTTGAATTGGCACTGTAGAGCTGGCCGAGATAGAACAACGCATCGGCGTCAGTTGCCGCCGTCGTTCCAATCTCGTAGCTCATAAAGATGCTATGGGCCGTGCCTCCGGTTGCCGCAGCCCACGTTCCGATTTCAACGTCGTAGTCACCTTTGAGGGGCAAGGTAACTGCTGGCCCTGTAGTGGCAAGATCGCCATAGACAGTGTTTTCTCGGGCCTGGTTGGTAGCCACCTCCGCCCAAAGGGGCGGTCCGCCCAAGTACTTCCACGGAAGGCCCCCTTCGCCGTCATAGAGCATATTCCAAAGGACGCCGTTGACCTGGTCGGCCACGTAGATGAGTTGCGTTCCTTTCGGGGCTTTAGCAGGGAGGGCCGTGACGATCTGCCCTGCCGTCGCAATGTTCTGCTGTCCGACAGGAAATTGCATGGCAATCGCATCCAGGCATTGCTGCACAAGAGGATCGTCTACTTGGGTTGGCAAAGGCAAGGTCAAGCGTTAGGCTCCTTGATCGTGAAAGGGGTAGCGGTTCTAGTGGTGCTCTGGCCCCTCATCTGCGCCCAGGGCTGCGGGGATAGCGAGCCGGGATTGAGTGACGGCGAACGTGCTGAAGTAGCCGTAGTCGCCCTCTACTGCCTCTACGGTGCCCAGAGCAAGGCTCAATTTCATGGGTGCGCCACGCACGTATCCCCCGAACGGGTCTTGGAACTAGCCACGCGAAAGTGGCCGACTAACGCGGCGAGCTTCGCGCTGGGGATCAGGAAGACTTGTGGCTACGACTCTGGCCCAATGTGTCCCGAAAGTAGGGCACTCGTCAACCGAACGATCCGGTGAGCGCTATGCTTCGTTTAAGCAAACGCCCCGGCAGCGTGGTTAGACGCTCCGGGGCCGACACCGAAGGGATTAGCTTCGATGCGACTCCGAATTTACAGCGTGCTCTTGGCCCCCATCGTTCTACTGATGCCAGGAGCAGCCCAGGCCGCGCCGTCTACGCTTCAAGTCAAGACGCTGACGGCCAATCGCCACGTCCAGACCTGGCGCTCCGTTCGCTTCCCCAGCAATGAGGTTGTCGAAGCGCACCTCTTCAGCAAAGGGAAAGAACTGAGCCAGGAAGGCTATGAACATTGCGGAGCCTGGTACGTGAACAAAGCACTGTCAGTGCGTCTGGATGTTGTCAATTGCCAAAGCACAAGCCCCGATACTCGGACTTGGTACGTCTTCAACTATTCTGGCGTCGACCCAGCGCAGCGGTTTACGATTAGGCTTTCCCAGCTTCATCACTAGACGCTTCGGGTCTGTAGCTGAGCAGTTAGCGCGACGGCCGAGTTGTTAGTCAGGATGGCGCTTGTAACAACCCCAAGGACATAGGCACCGTCTGCGGGAATCGCGAAGTCACCACTAGCGCCACTCGTCACAGCCGAGGCTGCCGGTTCGCTGAATTCAACCGTAGAACCCGCAACAACTGACCCGAGGGTAAGTTTGAGTTCGTCGGCGCCCCCTGCCACCGTAACCGGATATAGACCCACCGTAAATTTGAGTGTTGGTTTCGTCGCGTTAACCGCAACTTCGGCCCTGATGCGGAGTTTTTGAGCCTTTCCGGCAACTTCGCCATCGGATTTGGCGAAGTTGAAGGAAGGGGGCGTATTGTTTATTGAATTAGCTCCACTGAGCGACGGACCTCCGTTAAGCGCAAAGGCGTAAGTTCCTGCCGCAAGGTCAAAGCTGAGGACGCCTTTCGTGGAGGTTAGGACCCGGTACGCTGCGTTGTTCGGACTTTTCAGGCTTAGGTCTTCGAGGCTTTCTTTTTTGACGTTTTCGGAATCGATCCCACCGTTGAGAACTTCGCGGATCGCAACGTCGTTCGATTCGACATCGCTCCATTCGTTACTTCCACTTTGATTCAGGCGCGGCAGAATCACTTTCGTCATGTCATGCCCTCCTTCCACGTTGGTGCGTCGCGGGGGCGTTTTGTCGCTCCATTATCGCAGTTGCAGGGGTCATGCGGTCACCTTGGACGGGTCCTCGATCTTGGGAACAAGATGCTCGATTCGATGCACGGACCACTCCTGGTCTTTGGTTTCGTTGAGGAAGTAGGCGGAAAAGGCGGTTCCTCGTTCGGCTACGCGACGAGACTTGCCGACCAGGCCCTTTGGATAAGCCCAGGTTCCACCGCCCCAGGTCGATTTGTCCCACTGCGTAGCGGTCGGGTCTGAGAAGTCCATCAAGGTCAGTTTGCCGATCCCCTGAGCGAAATCTGAAGTGAGGCCCATCTGGACCTCCCCGGTGCCCCAAACCTTCGAGGCTCGGATCTTCTTGATATCCGGTGAGCCGAGATCAAACCAGCCTGAGCGCCAGTAGGAGGTAATAGCAGTGCCAGCATCACTTGTGTAGGCAGTGGAGTGGCGACCGATCTTCTTGGCTCCTGAAGCGTAGGCGAATACAAGCTCTTCGCCGCTGGAAGGCCTGAAGGTCGTCAAGGCAGCGCAGGGGAGGCTGGTGAGCGACCACCATTCAAAGGTTGGGTCGTAAACAAGGGTCCGGTTGTTCGCTTCTTCGGTGGGGAAGCTGACGTAGATCCGGTCGTTGAAGGCGCTCATCGCCGCATTGGTGATTTTGCTCGGAGCGAGAGTTCCGCCCGTGTAGAAGGGAGAGGCTTCTCCTATGAATATTGGTTCGACGGGCGAGGAGACCAGTTCAGGCTCTTGGCCGGTGGTTCGGTAGACGCCCTGGCGAGAGAGGAAGTAGACGCCCGTCCGGTGAGCGTAGAGGGCGCGTGGAGAGGCTAGGCCGATCCCAGCTTCGACCCTGCGGCTGTTGAATTCCACGTTGCCTTCGTTGTCAACCGAGTTGCCGTAGAAGACGAAGAACTTGGTTTCCTTGAAGACGAAGACGAATTCACGCCAGGCGATGCATCCCTGAATCGCCTCCCCATCTCCTGGCGTCAACTGTTCGTAGTTGAGTTTCGTCCATGCCTCCGGGTTTCCGGCGTCTGAGAAGAAGACGTGAGAGGGGGAGGAGGTTTCTCCTCCTGGGCCTCCGGTGGTCGTGCCGAAGCCCGTGGCGACCATGCGATTGTCAGGCGACTGGATGGCCAGGTAGCGAGCCTTGGGCATCACTTTGGCGGCTTCTTTGTCCACCGTCGCGGTGGGTTTGCTCCATTCAGTGCCGGACCACTTGAGCAGGGTGTCCTTGCCGTTCCCCGCGTAGGCGACCTCGGAGTTGGGCTGGCCGAAGCGAGCAAATCCGTAGGGGCCTTCCGTCAGGCCGGTGAGCGATTTGGAGACTTCGCCAGAGGCGTTAAGGGCCTCCAGGCGAGTACCGCAACCGGCAAGCAACTGCTTGGTCCCCGATGACGTGTAGAAGGGCGAGAGCGAGTCTGCGCGGTTGGTCAGTTCGTTGGCCGTCAGGGCTTCATAGCCATCCCGTTGCTGGATTGCACCTCTGTCTGAGAACGTCACGTTCAGAGCGTCGATGCATTGCGCTGGATCGATGGCATCGGCCTTATCGCGCAGGTTGAGGCCGCCCCCAAAGCCTTGGAAGGGGAAGGGCGTCGGCTTCGGCATCAGAGGTAGGTGCCAGCCGTGCCCGTCCTCAGCACGGTTCCCGCGTTCTGGTTATTGCGGGGGATGAGGGCCTGCATCATTTCAATGACCCCCTGATTCACGTCAGCCTGGAGCGCCCTGGCCTCTTCTCGCTCATCGTCATCTTTGAGGCAGTAGACGACTGCGCCGTCAACGATTAGGTATTGCCAGCCCTCGGGGATCAGAGGTTCTTCAGATTCGGCGAGCGCGGGAGCGACGCGCTGATAGCGAACCTGAAGTTCATCGGAAGAGACCGGATAGGTCTTGAGTGAGATGTTCTCCAGGTACCAGAGGCGAGGTTCGCCTTCTTCTTCGAGGTTCGGGAAGTAGTGCTCGACTTCGCGCCGATCCATGCCTTCGATGACTGCTTCCTGGGCGCTGTCATAGACCGTGAGGATCACCCCCAGGTCGGTGATTTCCAGCGGGGCTTTCCCGGCGATCGATCCTTCGAGGAAGGGCCAGTTATAGCGCGCGCAGATTGCCGCATAAGAGCGGTCTACGAAAGTGCCGATGCGAGCCGTTGGGAGGAAGTTGTAGCCGCGATCGATTACCTCTTGAATAAGTTCAGATCTTTTCACGCTTGACTTTCTTCTCCGCGAGAATCTTTTTGCGGTCTTTGAGATCTGTCCTGACCTTCATCCCCGAATCGCCCCGGATACGACGACCCGCACGTACAGCCAGGGCGATTTCGTCCTCCCGCTGTTCGGCCTCTCTGGCTTTCTGACGCTGCTGGGCCTCTCTGAGTCGCTGCTGGCGCTCCTGGCGCTCCCGTCGATTGCGGGAGTTCCACATATCTGCCTCCTGCATGAAGGCGAGGACCGCGGAACTGAGAGGGCGGTATGAGCCGTCTGCGTTCTCCCAGGGGATCAGCAAGGGCTCTTGGCCTGGAACCTCTTTCTGGATCATCCAGCGGCCGGGTGAGACCCAAGGGTCATCTGCCTTCTCGCGGCCGAAGACGACAGAGAGACCTGGGTCGATCTTGCGAAGCTCGCGGGTCCAGTGTCGGGCCTCCTCGATGTTCGCCTCAACCTGTTCCTCAAGCAGCCGTGTCACCTCATCGACCACGTAGGAATCGGGGAGGGAGAGGTCCATCGTCTACTGGCCGAAGGCGATGACGTGGACGATGACTTTCGAGAGGTCGGCCGCGCCCGCGACTTCTTTCTGAGTTTTAGCGTTAATCACGTGCAGCAGCGCTTTCGAGGTCTCATACCAAGCGCTGCATACTGGAGTGGCTTCAGCTTCGGTGCCATTTTTGATCGTGCAGATGGCGAAGTCCACGGAGGTGAGGCCGAGTTCTTTGGCGGTTAGCGACTCGCCGCCTTCGGCGTAGGAGTTGTCGAGCGTCACGTTGGAGACGGTGCGCCGTTCTGAGCCGGGTACCTTCTCCTGCTTGGAGATGGCGACAGATGCAGCCATGTGAAGTCCTTTCAGGCAAAGAGAAAGCGTCCCCCCGTTTCCAGGGGGACGCTTAGCTTGTTAGGCGAGTTCGGTGAGCCGCCCAAGGGCGTTGCGACGATTAGTGATCGTCTGTAGGAAGTACTCCAGAGCCGAGGTCAGGAACGTAGTGTTCTGCCTCCAGCGCAGTACTTTCCCGCCCTCGTACTTCTCGGGCATCCACTCGGGCTTCGCGTCACGCAGGAGCGAGAGGTGCTCTTTGCGCAGCATGTAGAGGTCCGACTTGGGGCAGTCCAGATGCCCCTGGAAGGACAGGTTGCCGAGCTTGACGTTGGTCCCGTCCCCGGTATTGAGCTGCTCAGGCGAGTTGAACCTGACCTGTGGGAAGAGGACGCTTTCCAGCGCTTCGATCTGCTCCAAGGAAGTGATCGACCAGTCGGGGTCGGTCCCCTTTTTGCGGAGCTTACGTCGGAACCCAATCACCATTGCGCGGGAGACCGGAGCGCCCGACTGTTTTTCAGTAAAACCGGCCCACTTCGGCTCGGTTTCCGGTTTGATCCCGCCAAGAGTCGATATTTCGTCCGTCATCTGCCGCAGCGAGTTGGCCTCGTTCGAGGTTTCCCCGGAACGCGCGTTGGCGATCGAAACGAAGTGTTCTTCTTTCGTTTTGACTTTCGAGGAGATCGTGATCGTCGGTTCGGTTTCACTTTCTTTGACAGCCGTGATCTTCGACTTGCCGACGACTACTTTCTGTTCGGTTTTGGTGCCGATATCGACCTCCTGGCCCTTGACCAGCCAGCCGTTGGCGATGGCGTGGTTACCGAGCCCGGTTTTCAGCAGCTTCACCGTGGTCGATTCTGCTTCTTCTTTGGCGCACTGGGCGATCAGGGCGCTGCCTTCTCCGAAGAGCTGGCGGGTGAGCTGGCGACGCAGGTATTCCAGCTTGCCTGACATCTCCATATTGACCGAGGACGCGACGGCCTTGGAGTTGCCTTCGGACTGCTTGACCGAGGCTGTGTCGAGTTCGATCGTCGTGTAGTGACGGGCGTTTTTCCATTTCGCCCGGTTGATCTGCTCCGGTTCGGGGCTGTTGAGTTCCGAAGAACCTTCGATGCCCACGGCCGTGTAGCCGCCGCCGTGCCCGATGTAGACCGGCGTGAGCAGTTCGCCGCCGATTTCGGCCTCTGGTTTTTTGATCTCCAGTTCTTTCAGCAGGTCGTCCTGCTGTACGAACTGGCGCTCCATTTCATCCTGGGACCACACCTGTTTGAGGGCGTTTTCCCAGACAGTGACGGTATTTGCCGCCATGGTCTTTCTCCTTAGCTGGTCACTCCGAGGCCATCGCTTCCTCAGCCGCCTCAGCGGCTAGCTGATCTTGGGCTTCGCGAAGCTCTCGGCCTGAGAGTTTGGACAGGTCAACCGCCTTTGAGGCAGGGGTTCCCGAGCCGGGCGCACGTGGGGTCCTGGTCTTCCCTTTGCGGAAGTCCTCTTCCCATTGTTTCTGGCGTTCGCCGGAGATCTCCTCAAGAAGATCGTGTAGGGCTTGGGGTTCGTTGATCTGGCCTGAGAGGAGTTTGATCTCCTTCTCGTTGAACTCCCGGCCAGCCTTCTCCTCAAGCGATTCGATCTGCGAGATGAGTTCGTCTTCTTGCTGAGCAGCCTGCATTGCCTCTGCCTGCTGCTGCTGCCACTGCTGGAACTGGGATTCCATTTGGTCGATCCGTTCTTCGGGATCGAGAGGGAACTCCGGTTCCTGCTCTTCTTGCTCCAACTCAAGCCCAAAGAACTTGAGGACTTCTGGAGCGGTCTCGGGGTTGGCAAGCGCTTGGACTACTTCTTGCGCTTGCTTTGCCTCTTGGCGTTCCTGAGCGAGGCTCTGAGTCTTCTGCGTGTACGCGGACTGAAGCTGTTTGTAAGCAGCTTCGAGTTGCGGACGCGCCTCCTCGGGCACCTCGTTCGGGTTATAAGAATCGGTAAACGATTCCTCATCGCCTCCTGTTGGCTGGTCCGTTTCCGGGGCCTCAGGTGCGTCGGTTGGCTGGTCCTCCACTTCGGTGGCAGGGGCCGTCACATCGTCAGCCATACTGGCTCCTTCTGGGTATTGCGGGGCCGCTTACTGCTGATCCGCAGGGGTTTGGCGGGGCGCTACTGCGCTGGTCCGCTTGGGGAAGTTTCGGGTGGGCCCTGGGGCGCTTGCGGGGCTCCCCCGCCCGATCCGTTGTTGAGCGCGGGAAGAGAGGGAAGCGGCTTGGAGCCTCCGCCAGCAGCATTTGCCATGCCGATTTCCGCAGCCTGTTCGGACTGCATCTGGGCGGTGCGCTGGGCCTCCTTCATCTCCAGGTCAAGCAGGACGCCGAAGACATTCATCGTCGCCGCCTTCTGCGCGTCGTCCAACTGGTGGTTCCACTCGTCGGACTTCATGAAGTTGGCGAAGATCGCCTTCCAGACCGACACGTTGTCAACGTGGGGGCGAGGCATCCAGCCTGGCATTTCCGTGGCGAATTCCTGCTGGCCGGTTTCTTCGTTTTCGACCACAGCCGGTTCTTCGCCGGGGAAGACAGGGCGCTTGGGAAGCTCGTAGAAAGCCCCCGACTTGATCTGGCCGATGATTTCGTTGGCCCGGGCCACGTCGTCTTCATAGCCTTCGATCAGCCCTTCTGCCGTGCCGCCTTCCAGGGCGCTCAGGAGGACCTCCGGGGGGAAATAACCGGGGAACATCTGGGCGATATTCATTATCCGTTGCTCGATCGAGGAGCGTGTACGCGGTTCGATATGGCTGGCGAGCACCCGCACGTCGGTCTGATCGCGGATGTCGGCTCCCTTGAAGTCCGCGATTCGATCCCAGCCGGTGCGGCCTCGGAACTTGACCATGCGCTCCTCTGTGTAGTGAAGCTGCACAAGCGTCAGCGCGTCCCGCATGAAGCCGGAGTGGACCGAGGCCAGGTCCCCGTAGAAGTCCTGATCGGCCATCTGAGCCTGTTCGTAATACGCCTGGATCTGGTTAGGCAGGTTCCCATCGTGGGAGACCAGCGACATCAACTGCTGGGCACGGTCCTGGATCTGGAACAGCTCTTGGGGTGGGGGCTGGAGAGGAATGCGTTCCGGCGGCTTCTGGCCGGGCATCGTCGGGCGGAATTCAAAGTGCGCCCCTGGCTCGTCCGTAAGGGGCGTGTTCTGCGACACCGCTCCCTCTTCGCTCATCCACTGACCGACGACCATTAGGTTCAGCGCCTCATCGATCTTGTTACCGGCGGTGTCGTGCTCGCGCTGGATATCGATCAGGTCGCGGACAAGACCCCGATCCCGATCCGAGGAGGGGTCGATGTTCCAGGTCAGGCGTTTGAGATAGGGCTCGTCTACGACCTCTCCTTTGGTGTTCTGAAGCGGGTAGTCCTCTTCGGGGAAGATCTGGCGGCCATCTGCGAAAAAGAGGCGGCGGCCCTTCGGGTATTTGGGGCAAGGACGCTCTAGGAACTCGGTGACGAGGACGAGGTTCGTACCAGCGGGGCTTTTCTCGGCGGTCAGGTTGCGTCGGCATCTGGTTTGAGTTTGCCGCCTTCAAAGCCTGGTTCCCCTTCAACATCTTCAACCGGTCGGGCGTGTTCGATGGCGATCCATGGTGACTCCTCGAACTCAACACCGGGTTCCCACATCACTTCGAGCCCGGAGTAAACCTGGGCCGCAACCTCACCCATGCCGATCGTTTCGGTCTCGCCGGTTGGCTGCTGCGTGGTGATTGTTTCCTTGACCCCGGTGGGCTGGCCGGTTTCGGGATCTAGAACGTCTACCTCTTCCTCTACATCCTTCATCACGGGGAGTTCGACGTAGGGCCCGACGTTCGGGTCCCAGTAGGCGCAGATGAAGCCTTCCTCGGTGACCAGGGCATTCCAGACGAGCTTTTTGAAGGCGCGCTTGAGCTTCCAGAGGTCATAGCCCGACGCGGCGACCTTCTGGGCGAGGGAGGCAGCGGCGCGGTCCTCTGGGTCAGACGTGGCGGGGTTGCATTCGTAGCTCGGCACTCGCTGGGTAGCGGCCGCTACCTTCGTCTTGATCGTCGCGGCCAGTAGCGGACGAGAGAGGCGAACGCGGTGGTCTGGCTTTGATCCGCCCATCGAGATCGGGGTGACTGAAAGCTGTTTGACTTTCAGTTGGTCCTCGGAGAGAACGCCATAGTGTTTGCCCCTGGCGAACTGGACTGCGAGTTTCCGCGATGCGGAGACTTGCTTGAGGCGTTCTTTGCCTCGCTTCAGCTTGCGCTCTACGTCCTCTGGGATCTCCTCCCCCCCTTTGCTGGGGAGGATGCGATCCTTGGCGCTCTCGACGTAATCAGCTACCGCCACTGTCCCTCATCTTTCGCAAGGCCAGAAAGGCTTTGTCGTCTTCAAAGCCGAGCTTCGGGGGAGCTTTGCGATCCTCAATCGCGTTTTCGTAGACCGCCACCTCGGGGGCTTGGATTCTCTGAAGCAACGCCCCACGCTCAAGCGCCCACTCCTTCGAGCGTTCTCCCTGTTCGTGAACGAGGATCACAATTGCGAGGGTTAGGCAAAGGCAGGCTAGGCCGAGGCAGATTGCGATCCACATGGGCCTATAGCTCCGCAAACGTGACGAGGGATTCGCCTTCCGTCGTGATCGCGGCGACGATCCCGCTGTACCCCTCGATCACTTCCTTGCCCGTTTTGGCGGCGAGGAAGATGCCTTCTTTGGCTTTCGCTGTTTCTCCGAGCGCGAGCCACACATCTTTTTCCCCAGGATTGGCGACAAACAGCCGGATACGGTCCGTGTAGGCAGCAACCAGCGTTTTGGATTCAGCTTTGGCCGTCAAAGCCCCCTTGGATGTGTGAGCCGTGGATGCCCTGGTCGGGGAGGTATCGAAGGCCATTTACTTCTTGGCGGTTGACTTCTTGGCGGCCGATTTGGTCGTGCGCTTTGCGTTGACCGCGCCATCCACCTTCTCGGAGGCGACCGTTTCGGCCGGGAGCGCCTCGTCTGAGTAGGTCACGGCGTAGTTGGCCCCGTCTGGCGAGTAGAGATCGTGAGGGGCGGCGTTGTGGCAGTCATAGACCTGATCGGCCTTGACGGTCGTTGAGTCCTCGCCCTGATGCACGGTTAGCGAGCCCTGCGTGACCTCGATCTTCCGCAGCGGGTTCGAGAAGGTGGCGGTGGATTGGGGGTTGAGGACGAATGTAGCGGGGGTCATGCGGCGATCCTTTCCTTGAATTTCTCATCGAACTCGGCTGCGAGGGCAAGCGAGTCTTGGACTTCTTGGAACTGCTCACTGAGTTCGTTGAACCACTTCTCAAGCGCCTCGTAGCGACCACGTTTGACCATGCCCAACTCCTCAGCGGCGGCTTCGATGACCTCGCGCTTTAGATAGACGTGAGGGGGTTCGTTGCAATTGGCGTCTACTTCGAAGTCGATGATCTCGCCGTCATCTCGGCCAGTTACGAGGCAGGCGTGTGGTGCCTCCAAGAGAGGCTTCTCTACTAGGCGCATCGGAGTCCTTTCAGACGTGTGCCCCAAGAGGGCTTACGGTCTTACGGCGTTTCACTTGCCCCAAGGGGGGAGCAGTTCCCGGTGCCCAGCCGGTGATCTGCTTTTCCGGACGGGATCGAGGGAAGGGGGCGATGGGTCGGGCGGCGCAGGTGTACTTGATGCAGTCGCAGATGTGGTCGTTTTCCTTGACGACAGCGAAGCTTTCGTCTTTTTTGGGGTCAACGCGGTAGCGGCGCATCTCCCACTCAAGCTTTGTACATGCCTTGGAGAAGGCGATCTGTTTGAACTCCAGCCTCCGCTTGACCTCGAAGATCCCGGCTTCTACATCGCTCTGAGCTGGGAAGACGGGGATACCGGCATTGCGATAGAGCTGTTGGACTTTCTGAGCGTCAGTGAGGGAGCGATTACGGGCGCTGGGGTCGATCAGGAAGGCTCGCGGTTTGGTGGTCCCCCACCAAGCCAGCTTCTTATGGATCTTCTCTGCGGCGTTGGTTGGGATTGCGTTCTCGTCATGCAGGTAAAGCTCATCGAAGACGAGGGCGTGGTTGTCTTTGTCAAAAGCAGTGAAGGTGACCGCTGTGGTGCGAACACCGGGGTCGATCGCAACGTAGATGTCCTGCGACTTCAGATGCTCGGAGGAGACCAGACCGGCGTCTACGAAATGTTCGTCTGAGAGCTCTGGGTAAACCAAGCCACCGATGTGGACGAATTCGCCTTTGAGGCGCATCCGTTTCTCGTCCACAGTCAGCCCGGCGGCGTATTCGCGGATGACCTCAGGGGGGTTCCAAGGGTTGTCTTCCATCGTCATCGTGACGACGAAGATCCCCTCCTCGTCCTGGCGCATCCACACGTCCTCGTAGACCCACGACCAGCCCAGCAGGGGAGTCATGCCGATGATCTCCTCCCCTCCCGTGGAGATCAGACGAGCCCGAGCCTCAGAGCGAAGCTCGGCGCTGTTGGGAGTGTTCGGCTCCTCATCCCATGAGATGCGATGAACCTCTGCCGAGGCCCAGGCGTCCAAGTCCTGGTCGTAGGTCTTCAGGCCGATCGTTGACCCGCAATCCAGTTGGATGATCCGCGACTGCGATTTGAAGGCTTTCCCCCATGCTCCGCCCCACAAAGCCGCCGGAGGAATCAGCTTGCGGAAGAGGGGAAGGGTGGTGTCCTCATGCTTCGAGTACTTCGGTGCGCCGACCCATACGTGAAACGGTGGGTCCCATTTCTTGCAGTCTTTGAGGTGGTCAGGGACGAACTCAGGGGGAAGGGCCTGGATCGTGTCGTCGGCCCTGCAGCCCATCGTCTTGCCAGCGCGGTTGGCGGCGATGGCTGCCTTGATTCCAAGCGGCGGCAGCTTGATCTTGTTGAAGGCGAGTTGCTTTTCGTGGACCTTCCCGCCGAGGAAAGCGAGTTCAGGGTTGTTGTAACCCTGAAGGGGGTTATCGGCGAGGATTGAGTCGACTTCAGCTAGGCGAGAGACGCTTTCGGGATCGTTGGCCTGGACCTTGATGCCGAGTTCTTGTAGCGCTCCCATTCACGCGGCCCTGCCGTATTTGCGTTCCAGGTCCGCGATCGACACTCCTGCTGGCTTGACGCGTTTGGGGGCTTCGCTTTCTTCGCCTCCGATACCTACGGCTTCGAGGGCTTTGAAGGTGCGTTGGGCTTTTTCTGCACGGGTGAGCTTGATCGGCCTGGCGGAGAAGCCTGGTTTCTCCTGAGTCACAGCAGAGCCGGAGTCCACAGTCGCGGTGGTCCCACTGGGGGAGAGCGTCATACCAGGGAAGCTCGTAGGGGTGGAGAGGTTCTTGAAGCCCAACTCAAGAGCTTGCTTCATCCCCATCCCCGGGACGTGACCGACGTTGTACTGCGCCAGGTAGGAAGCCGAAGGGGCGGCGTGGGGGCCGAGTCCTCCCGCGCCGGAGTCGCCCACCGATGTTCCCCAGTACTCGTTCCCCAGTCGCAGGAAGGTGTGCTCGCCGTTGTAGAAGACCGTCAGGGCTCCAGGGCCGGGCTTCAGGACGGAACCCATGTCGCCGGAGGTCAGCGAGCCTTTGAGCGCGCCGATTTTGTTCAGCACGTAGCCGACAGCACCGGAGCAGTCCAAGCCCCCGCCCGTAGGAGAGGAAGTCGGAGACCCATGGCCGCCTCCCCAGACGTAGGGGAGTCCTTCGACTTCCCTCATCGCCTGCTTGGCTGCCTTGTAGCGCGTGACGAGTTTCTTCGGAGGAGGTCCGACCTTCTGTGGGGCGACCTTCAGCCCGAGCTTCTGAGCCTGCGCCTTGGCCGCCTGAAGCTGCTCGACGGCCTTGGGATTGCGCTTCATGCCAATCAGGTCGTGAGTGCCTTCGATGCTTTCCCGATAAGCGCCTGATGTGGCCCAGTCGGAGTTTCCGATCGCGGCTATCTGCGCTGCATCTGACTTACCCTTGGCGGTGGGGAGAATGGCCTGGATCGAGGGAGACGCGCCATATTTCTTCCCCTTCAGAAATTCTGCCGTCGCGTGGGCGGCGGCCTTCGGACTGCTCCACTCCCGGCCAGCGGTGAGTGCCCCGGGGCCTGAGTCGAAGTAGCCGATGTTCAGGTAGTTGAAGTTCCGTTCGGCGTCACGCTGCTTGGCAGCCGGGCCTGACTCCTCTGCCAACTCCTGCGCACCGATTACGCGGGGTCTGAGCGGCGTTTCCTTGGCGAGCTGGCGTGCGAAGGTCTTCTGCCCTTGTGTGAGAGGCCCAGTGATCCCCGTGGTGCGCTTGACGGCCTTCCGCGCGACCTTCAGCCTCTTGGCTGCTCGCCTGACTTCTGGCGTCGTGGCAAAGCCTGCCCTGTTGACCTTCAGCGTCCCGGTCTGAGCTGCGGTCTCCAGAGCTTTGAGGGTCGGAGCGCCTGCAGTCTTGCGTCCCTGGAAGGTCTTCGGTTTCGCGGTCGGAGGGGGCTTGTAATCAGCTACGGGGCGAGTAGCCGCTTTGCTGCCCACTGGTTTAGAGATCGGATAGGAGGGCTTCTGGCGGCTCAGGTTTACCGCGTGTTCAATCCGCCGTACGCGTTGTCTGCCAGCCTGAGCGCGCCGCACAGCGCGTCTGGCGGCTGCTGGGGAGGAGAAGCCCGAAGTGCTGAGGACCTTGCCGTGGGAACTGGTCACGGTCGGAACTTCGGTGTAGCTCTTTTCGGGGGTCTTCTTGGAGCCGGAAGCGGGCGCGCCCTTCCCGGTGAAAGTCTTCTTCTTCGTGTTGACGACCCCCTTGCCGGGGATCACATAGGTATGGCCGGTCCTAAGCGGCACGACGAGCCCTGATCACTTGCGAAAGCCCTTCAACTCCTCGGCGAAGCGAGCCCGCTGGCCGACCTTGCCTGTCCTCTTTGCAGCAGCGGCCAGTAGGGAGGGCGGGATCTTCTGCCCTTGGGGTACACCGAGGTCACGGTGCAACTGACCTGGCTTCTTGATCGCCCGAGCGATGAAGTTCCGCCTGTTCACGGAGCGCTCGTTCCTCCGGAGCCCTGAACCTTTGTCCTGGCAAGGCGCAGCGCCTTCGATCGCTTGGCCCGGATCTGACCGAGGGCGAACGGCCCAGCGACCCCTGTCGCCCCGCCTTTGCCGAAGACCTGAGTCCGCCAGTCCGAGCCGAACGCCTCTTTCAGAAGGTCGCGCTGCGTGGCCGTGCGTTGGGCCTGAGACTCGCTGATAGCCCCTGAGGCGACCCTTCTGGAGAGTTGCCCGCCCAATCCCGGCTGTATAGCGCTGGATATACGCGCCTTGGAGGCGCTCAGCCCTTTGCGCTTGACCGCCCCAGGGAACCCGATGCTCTTGGGCGCGTATTCGCTCATTTTGCCGCCGAGGGCTTCTTTGATGGCTCTCTTGCGGGTCATGCTGAAGTCCTTTCAGAGCATGGCCTCAATTCGCCAAAGCTTTCGGTCGTGAACGTGCCGTCTGCCCCATAAGCCCTCCGCACCCCTGGCCCGTTGCCGTAATGGGCCTCCAGCGAGCTGACATAGATACTTCGCCCCATCCAGCGGGCGGCGACCTCGCCGACATCACAGGCGAGTTTGTGATTCGGCAAGACCAATCGCCAAGTGTCGGCCCGCCCGGCAATCGAGACCTCCCAGAGACCATCTGAGTCGATTGAGCCGGAAGCAAGCAACCTTGAGCCCAGTGGGCTGACTGCGTAGCGACCGGCGCCAGAACCCGTTGAGCCTTCCTTGCTGGTCACCTAAGTGCCTCGTCTTTGGCCAGTGTTGAGACCGCCTCTAGAAGCGCATCCGGCTCGACCAGCGTGCTGGTTTCTTGATGATCCATTGCTTGACCTTTCGTAAGGGGCGTACATCGAAGTGGCCCCGGTGGGCCTTCGGTACCACAAGAAGAAGTGGGGCGTTTGCTGGCTGGATTGTCAGAGGGGGATGTATATGTATAAGCACAAGCGCGAGACCCGGCCCCACACTCCCCGCCCCCCCTCTAGGCGTGATCCAGGGCCGATCTGAGCCCTGCTGTTCCTCTCTCGTTCCCTGAGAAGGAATGCCTATGCGCGTAGCTGGCTTGCCTATGCGCTTTGGCTGCCTAGTTGACCCCTTGCTTGTAGGGGAAGTGCTCAGGCGAAGCTATGCGCGTTTAGTGAGACTCAGTCTCATTGAATGGCGACAGACCTCTCCTAGCTGGAAGCCTCACCTTTCAGCGCTTAAGCGCTCCCTATTCCTCATACGCTGCTGCTTTGACCTCTTGAACGCTGGTGTGCTCTGTGCCGTCCTCGTCTACGTTGAACAAGAAGTAGCGGTAACCAGCTACGAACTCCTGAATCGTCATGCCTTCCAACTCGGCGTCTCGCTTGAGAACGTCTTGCATCGTGTGGCCGGGAGGGAGGTAGTAGCCGCCTTGGAGTTCGTTCTTTGGGTGAGGCATTCAGCCGACGCGCTCTTTTAGTAGCTCAAGCTTGCCGTCTCGGTGCCAGTGGAATAGAAGACCGCTCTGATGCTGACGAAGAGGCTTGGCGGCGAGGGCGGCTTCTGCGGAGCGCTTTCTGAAGAACCAGCGGCAGTCGTCTTCGCCTGAGACGGTGAACCGAGCAAAGCGCGCTATCAGGCCTGCTGGGAACTTGTTGGAGTGCAGCCCCTTACGCATTGGCCGATTCTAGCTCCGCCGGTTTCTCCTCGACTACCTGCGCATCTATGACTTCCACGTTTGCCCCAAGTCCCTTGCCTTTCAGGGCTCTGAGGACTTGCTTGAGGTCTCGTTTGTCTGTCGTCGTGATGAGGTTGGCTTCCCCGCGAAGTTCTCTGGCCTTGTCCCGGTGGATGCCTGTGGAGGTGTCGATATTGCGAAGGGCTCCTGGGAGGTCTCTGGCGGGGATTTCGTTTATCTGGCCCCTAAGACGCTGGAGGACTTCTGCGCTGGCGTCCATTGAAGCCTCTGCGGCTTCCATGTGGCGTTCGGCGGCTCTTTGGCGGATCGCCGGTAGGCATTCCTCTTGGATTTCCTTGTAGAGCGCTATCTCGCTCTTGCGGGACCAGTAGTAGATCGTGGAGGGATCGAGCTTGAAGCCGTCCTGCTCTAGATCCCTGGCCGTCTGAGCGGTGTTCCCGTTGTTGTAGGCCAGGGTAATCAGGGCGCGCTCCTTCTCTTCCCTGGTGTAGCGGGTTTTTTTTCCTTGTTGGATGAGCTGGGTCATCGACGCACTGGCTTTGTGTCGCCACCGATGGAGATAAAGACGAACGGGCAGAGCACCATCGAAGTCTGAGGACAGGGCACGTAGAGAGGCACGTAGAGACCGTGTTCACGGCCGCAAGTGGGGCACTTCGGGTAGATGGCTGTTCCGAGCGGAAGATTTGACATTGCGTAATTTGGGTGTAAGGTTTCCGCTAATTCCTGTAATCGATCTGGAGGGCAAGCCCAGATGATTCATTTTGAAGACACTCGTAGTCCGGCCATGAAAGCCGCAGACCTAGAGCTTCAGGTGACTCGCGAAGACCTGATGACTTGGGGCGAAGAGATGAGGGACGAAGGTCTCTCTGACCGTGACATCGTTGGAAACTTCTGCAACGAGTTGGAAGAACGGCTCGCGCGACTCTACTGCGAGTTCTACGAGCTACAAGCTGAGACGACTTAGACGGCCAGCTTGCCGTTGTGCCGTCGAGCGAGAGAGGCGTCCTTCGGGGCGTCTCTTCTCGTTTAAGCCCCCGGGCCATCAGGCTCCAACCAGAACGGCCCGGGGTCCACTAAGAAAGGATTCGGCGCACGCTGAACTAGCCGGAGTTGCCCGCTGCTCCGTGGCTGTACTTTCCACGCCCGCGCAGGACTGCCGAACCTGAGATGTATTAAAGCGCGCTGGGCGGACGTTAAAACGTTTCATTGGGCATCAATCTCGTAAGTGCCGTCGAGAATTTCCTGAAGCCTGTCTGCCTGCTGCCAGTGGATGAGGGCGGCGTTTCGTCTGCTCTTCGTTTGAAGGTGCTCTAGCTCCGCTTCTAGGCCACAGACCAAGAAAAGAAGGCGAACTTCCACTTCGGTAGGGACTGGGTTGCAGTCGGGGCATCCAGGGCAGGGCGCTGAATAGGTGGCGCCCGATGGACCAGCCTCAATCAGGTGGCCGCGTTCAGCCACCTAGGCTGCCTTCCTCAGGTCGTGTTCTCGCTTCGCAGCCAGGATCTTCACGGTCGATTCCCTACCGTTCTTACGGGCGTTGGTTAGTCGGCCTTCCTCTTGTGTTCTCTTGGCCTGAGAACGCCTCTCGGCGCCCTGTACGACCGTCTTGAGCCTTCCTTCTTCGGCTAGGCGCTGCTGGTAGTCCGCTGGGACTTCCTCGCCTATGCCGTCTACTGCTCCGTGGTGGCTGTTGACGTACTGGGCGGGGTGGGATTGGCCGTGCTGGCTTGCTGGGATCTTGGGTTTGTCGGGCCAGTGGTAGATGACCCGAGCCTCCCAGCGCTGCTTGCCCTTGACTAGGCGTCGTTGTACGTGACCTATCTGGATGGTGCAGGAGCGCAGGGGGAATACTTGATCCTTGGAGACGGGGCATTTGGTCACCTCAGCCCAGGTGAGCACTTCGACTTCACCGCGGTTGAGGGCTTGGCGTCTACCGGCTAGGGGATCTATCTAACTCACCTCCCCTTGCTGCTCCAAAGCGAGTTGGGCTTCTAGGTCGGGGATGGCGGCGGCGCGCTCGCCCATAACGATCAATTCTTCAACGTTGCCGCTCTCCCAAAGAGCCGCGTAAGCCTCGGCGTCCTCTCGGCGCTCGAACAGGGTTGGCTCGTCGCTTTCGCGTGCGTCGGCGAAGTAGACGTTGAAAACCACCGTCGCCGCCATCTACTCCTTCACCCCCGCCAGTTGTAGACACCGTTTGCACATTTCGGCTGGGAAGAGACCGGGCCGATCCTTGAAGCGAGCGGGGCGGCCCGTGTCGATTCGGCGAGCGGCGCCCAGCCCGCACTGAGCTACATCGGCTTCGAGTCCTTGAAAGCTCCGGGCGAGGTGCAGATGCTTGGTCCCGAAGTCGAGATATGTCACCTGCCCGCTCACCCCTCCACCCCCAGGGAGGACTGGGCCAACACTTCGAGTTCGTCAGCGATGGCGTCGTAGGCTCTTGCTTCACCGAAGTACTCGGCGGCGGCCTTGACCGTTTTGCACCTAGCCGATGCGTCGCGGCAAGCCGCCGCCTTCTCCCGTAGCTTCCCAACCTGCTCTTCAACCAGGGAGGCTGAGAAGTAGGGCTGTACCTCTGCTCCATTGAGACGAGCTTGCTCTGGGTTGGCTGGCAAGTAGAGCGGGCTGGAGACTTCGCTCGTGTCGAACCGCGCAACCTGCACCTTCTCTGGAAAGTCCGAGGCCATTTAGCGGCCCTCCTTGTTCTTTGGTGTGGGACCGTGAACCGGACAAGCGGCCCGTATGGCGAACGCCTGCTCTTGAGTCACGAGGCGGTCGTAGGAGCAGTTGCAGTGGTGGCCGCAGGGACGCTTGGATTTGGGGCACTTGCCGCCCTCCTCCTCACTGCAGGAAATGCAGTTTCTCTCCTTGGAGGTATCGGTAGCGGGGGCAGGCGCGTCCCTTCGGCCGTTGACCAATTGCCCGTCTTCGCCCTTCTCCCACTGAGGCAGGCCGCCGAGATCACGCCCGGCAAGAGCGGCCGCGTACGCGCTGGAAACCCGGTCGGCGGCGACAAGCACCGGCTCCCATTTGTCCAGTTGCGCCTCTGCGTCGCCTAGCCGCTCTTCAAGCGCTTCGATTCGCTCTTGCTTGCTCTCCTCCCCCTGCTCCCCGGAGGGATGAAGATCAGCGCTTTCGGTGTTCGACGGGGCGTTGTTCCATTCGGCCAGCATCCTGAAGACGGCGCTGTCCTGGGGCACGAAAACGCCTGGCTCTTGAAGGACGGTTGCGAGGTCAGACGGCAGCCCTTCCAGCGCTTTCTCTTGATCCGTTTGCCGCTCCCCGGAGGGATCGAGGGTGCCTAGGGCGGCACGTAGCTTTCCGGCGCAGTCAAAGTAGACGCTGGACGGCACCCCCGGCTCATCGTTAGCGCGTTCTGCCGCGCCACCCGCCTCGAAATCAGCGGCTAGGTCCTCCAGCACCTCCTGTATGCGCTGTCTCTCCGATCGGCGAACCATTGCTTCGGCTTGCTCTTCGGCCTTGCAGTTGACTGGGTTGTGCTGTCTCTCGGCCATCAGGGAGACTCCTGGTTAGGAAGGTGCGCTGCGAAGTCGTGGGTCTCGTGGTAGCTGCCCGAGCAGCCCTCGGCCGCGTGATTGACGCTCACTGTTCCGGTGAGCTGATCCTGATCTATCAGGCCCCATTCCCCGCAGCCGGGGCACTCCAACTCGTACTTGAAGATCCGGCCCTGGTCGTAGTAGCCATCCTCGCCATACACCATGCGAAGGCGACCGAACGGGGTCTCGAAGACCGGGCGCTTGGCGACATCGAGAATCATTTCGCGCCTCCCGTGCCCTGAGACTCCTGGTTGTCGAGGGCGATCAGGACATCGTCAATGCGAACCCAGCCCTCCATGGCCCCACGCTTGGCCGCGATCTCCTCGTCGTTGTAGACGCGCAGCGCCTTGATCTGGTTCGTCGCGCGTTTCCTCTCTTCCTCGGCTCCTTGTTTGAGGAGGGCGTTTACAAGCTGCGGCAAGTGGTCGCGAAGTTCGCTCTCCGCAACCCGCATATAGGTTTCCTTCGTTGCGGGGTCTACTTGCGACCAATACGTGCCACGAGAGCAAAAAAGCAGGACACGCGCTAGGGCCTCCACCGCCTCGTCCGGTACCTCAGTGGACTGTGTAGAGCTAGAGGCCACGATCCACCACCGCTTCCCGGAGGCGATTGATCTCGTCGGCAACCCGCTCCTGGGCCTCGGCTATGGCGAGGTTGGAGTGGACCTGAGCCTCGGCGAGGGCGATGTAGATGTAACTGTCAGTGCCCGCGCTCTGGTTCGCCAGATCGACCGCCCGGCTCAGCCTTCCTTCGGCTGCCTGCTTGTGGTCCACCTGCTCCGTTGGTTCAGTGGGCATCGCGGTTCTCCCATGCGACGGTGGCGATGCGATTCGCGCTGTCGAAGTCCAGGCCGAGAGCGCGGAGATGGTCGTGGTCGTTGGCGGTTATCTCTCGGTAAGGGCGTGACCAAGCGACTGCATAGTGAGAGTCGGGCATCGGTGGTTTGGCCAGAACCCCTGCGTCGTCCAGGGCCTTCATCGCGTCTCGTACCTCTCCGCCACCATGTGGTCGCGCAGCAGTCCTAATCGCGATGAAGTAGACGACTTCCTCGTTGGCCTCTACCTGCTCAGTTGGGTTATCGGGCATCGATGCCTCCTAGGTGGTCGATTGCTGCTTGGAGGGCGGCTTCGATCGGTTCGGCTCCGCGTTTCAGCGCGTCCAGATACCCGAGCCGTGCCGCCTCCTTCGTCTCATCGGAGAGAGGGGCGGAGATGGGGATGTAGGTTTCCTCTTCGAAGTCGGGTTCGTTGGCCGCATCACCCGAGTAGGTCGAGAGACGGGGATTGATGATCCAATCCGCTTTCTTCCGGGCGTAGAGCACCTTCGGCCAAGGTCTCTCCGCCACCTTCGGACTGCCCCCCTCTGCCTGCTGTGTCTTAGGCATCGACGAAGCCCTCTTTGTTGAGCTGTTCGGCGGTTGACTTGGCATCCTCACGCTCGATATGCAGCCCCACGGCCTCCTGCTTCTCGGAGTCCCAAACGGACCACTTCCATGGCCCGCCACCAATGTGGGCGCGGATGGTGAATCGCTTCTCAGCCATCGCCATCTCCCTTCTCTTTGTCGGTTATTAGGAGCAGGTCGGGGCAGCGGTAGTGACGGCGCAGCACTGAGTGGCGCACTGGCTTGTAGAAGCGACGGTGACCATGAGGGCGACCCTGGGGGCTGGGCCATTCGACTAGGACGTCGAGCTTCGTCAGGCCCAAGATCTCGCCAGCGATACCGCCCCTCTTGCCCGATGCGAAAACGCGTTCCACACGCGAGCCCACTTCTAGGACCCTCCCCTTGGCGTCATAGACCTTTGGGTGGTTCATGCTGCGATCTCCGTTGGGTGCTCGAGGACGGGAGCAAGCAGCGAGGAGAGGATCGCGTGGGCCAAGAGGGGCGGAACTGCGTTCCCAATTTGCTCGTAGCGCTTACTTTTGGTGCCCTGCACGGGATAGTCCGGCGGGAAACTCTGGAGGACCAGTGCCTCTTCCTCGGTGACGCGGATGGCGTTGTCCATCGACCTCGCACCCGTGTAGTTGCCATCTGCGTCGTATTCGTCAGACCGCCCTCGGTAGCCGGGAGGGCTTATGCGCGGGTCGCCGCAGACTGAGGTGGCCGGGCGCTCACGGACCCACTTGCTGACATCGCCCGCGATCGTGCGAGCTGGCCTCTCGGCAGCATCGAACTCAGGCCCGTTGGCGTTGGTATGGCCGGAGCGGACCCGCTGGTGAGTGCTCTTCGCAAGTCCGTTCGCAGTCAGCGTCGGCACCGGCTCGGTCAAAGGCCGCTCGGCCGCATTCACTCGGTTGCCGTTGCGGTACGAGACTCTCTCGGCGGCGCGGCGGGCGCGCTCACGGGCGTCCTTGCCAGCGAAGACCTCGACCCCGCCGCCGCTCCCCGTTCCGCCGCCGCTCACGGTCGGCGCTGGCGAGGGCTCCGGTCCCTCCACCCATGCTCCGCGCTCGCGCTCCGTGGCCATACTGCGTCGAGATCCGCTACCGCCATCGATCCGGCCAGGGGAGCCGCCCTCTCCGCTCTTGGCCAAGAAGGTCAGCGATGGCCGCTCGGTCAGCCCCCAACTCAGCGCCTCGGCCATTGAGACCCAAGGCAGGATCTCCCCTTCCATCGTGATCTCATGACGCTGGGGCTCGCCCTTTACGTACCGCTGGTGGGTGGGGCGCGGCGGGTGCACCGGACCCACGCGATCGGCCATGAGGATCGCCCGCTCCCGGGTTTGAGGAACTCCGTAGCGCTCCGCCTCCATGACGCCGATCCAGGTGCTGTAGCCGAGGACACCCAGGATCGCTGCGATCTCCGACCAGAGGCCGAGCACCTCGGGGACTTGCTCGAGGGCCACGAACCGGGGTTCAAGCGCGAGGACCCAGCGCAGCGGCTCGACAACCAGCAGCGACATGTCGGCATCCCGGCGGGCACGATCCTCGGTCTTCTCCCGGTCGGCCTCACGCTTCTTCTTGCGAGCCTTCTCCTGCTCGCGCTCCCAGTAGATCGGCAGGAGTACCTCGAAGGCTTCCTCGCGTCGTTCGGGTCGAGTGTCGTTGCCGGCGGCGAGCTCGTGCAGGCAGCGGACGACGAGATCGGTGAGTAGGCGACCGCCGCCGTTGCCGGCCGAGGAGTAGGTCGGGCAAGGAGCGGAGGCGAGGATGAGTTCGCACGGCGCGAAGTCATTTGGATCGAGCTTGGAGACATCGGCCTGCTTGGACCTCAGGCCAGCGGCGGCTCTGGTTGCAACCGCAGCGTCATCCCACTCAATGCCGAGCGGTTCGATGCCCAGCGAGTCCAGGGCGAGATCCCATCCACCTGGGCCCGCGAAGAGGTCGATCGCGTTCACACCAAAGCCTCCAACCTGTAGGCCGAAGGGGCGAGGCGTTTCCTGGCTGCCTCTATTCCTCCTGCTAGTTCAACGGCTTGGGGCTGCTCCTCGCGCTTGCGACGCATGTAGGCGCGCTGGCGTTCCCGGTGGCAGATTGCGCAGCACTTGGCCGTCTTCCCGTTTTTCGCCATGTTCTCTGGCACCCACGGGTGGCCCTTGGCGCAGTGGGTCTTCAGCGCACCTGGGAGACCCCGCCTGGTGTTCTCCCCTGGCGTGACCGGCTCCAAATGGTCCGGATTGACGCATGCTCGATTTCGGCAGAGATGATCAAGATGGAGGCCATCGGGGATTGGGCCTACGTGCAACTCATAAGAAACGCGGTGAGCCAGAACCGCCCGGCCATTCCCCCGCATCTGCCCGTAGCCAGCTGGCGTTAGATACGCGCCCCAGAGCCAACAGGTATCCGTCTTCTCAACCTTCGACTCAAACCGCTCACGCAGGGTTCCTTGCGCGCATTGGAGGCAGCGTCCGGACTTGGACCGCGAACTGATGCGCGTGCCGCAGCTCTCGCAAGCTCGCGGCTCTGCTCGCTTCCCCTCCCACGCAGCCTTTCTGCCGCAGGAGATGGAGCAATGCTTCGCGGCTCGCCAGGCTCCGCGTTTCATGTGGGGGCGACGCTCGAAGTCCTTGCCACACCAAGCGCACGGCTTTGTGCTGGGTTCAGGCTGCATGAAGCACCGCCTCCCGTTTCGGGCACTCGCGCTCAAGGCGCAGCAACATGAAGTCCGGGAGCCCCGAGACGTACTCAAGGCACTCCTCGCTCAAGTCCTCCCAGTAGATGTGGTCTGAGCCGACCTCGATGGCGTCATGGGCCTTGCGGCACAGCGGGGCACCGATGAGCGGGTTGAACAGGACCGCGAGAAGCTGCTCTTCGTTGGAGATCCTCCTGTAGCGCTGGCGGATGAAGTCCTTGGGGATGAGGTGGTGGGCGTCCTTGAACCCGCCGCCGCAATGGTGGCGACCATCGCCTTGGCAAACGAGGCAGTAGTTCATGGCGGTTGACGACTGACCCGTCCAGCCGCTCCCCCCGCATGCCTCGCATGGCCTCGTCGCTTCAAACCAGCACCGCCACCCCTTGACCACTTCGTTGAAGCGGAGGCGCGCTCGCTTTTCGGCCGCGGTCTCACGCCGCTGAGTCCGTTTCAGCGATCGGCGAGGCTTGCTCGCGGCCTTCTCGGACTGAAAGATGTAGCCGTGCTCGCAGACTCGCTCTCGTTTGGCACCGAGAGCCGGGGTGTGCTTGCAGCCGCAGGGCTGGGCGATCCAGGTGGTCATCGCGGCACTCGCTTCTCGCCATGGCACTTCGGACAGACACGCGTGATGAGAACCGGATGGATGCCGGACCCGTTGCACGTGGGGCAGCGGCGAGTGAAGGGTGTGGCGTCGGCGTCATAGCCGCCCCGATTCGCACGCGCCCAGTCGGCTCCATGATGACCGTAGGGGTAGCTCACTACGACTCACCACCCTGCTCAGGTAGGTCTACCCAGGGGGTCGTCGAGACCGTGCGAGTCTCAATTCGAACGTCGACGCAGTAGTGGCGCATCTCACGGGCCATCGTCTCGCTTATGCGGCTCGCCCCCCTATATGGGCCGTGGACTACTGCGCCTCGGCCTGGCTTCCAGCCAACCACCCGGTACTCCGTCCTCTGAGAAGCCGCTCCGCTCACTCCGCGGCCTTCGGGTCGATCATCTTTTCGAGGGTCAGCAGCGCTGAGTCGAGGAGAGATTCGGAGGTCGGCTTGATCTTCTCCTCGATTACCGGCTTGACCGCTTCCTTGGCTACCTTCCGAGCCGCTTCACGGACCTTGCGGTAGGCCGGAGTCCCGTAGGAGAAGTTGGCTACGGCTGCGGCTGCGGCTTCGGCTTCGGCTTCGGCTGCGGCTACGGCTTCGGCTGCGGCTACGGCTACGGCTTCGGCTTCGGCTGCGGCTTCGGCTGCGGCTGCG